>JAABUR0100000642.1_pt1 | contig 73174 bp, 71 predicted proteins | sample 5560091 | NCBI WGS metagenome assembly JAABUR01 (sample SAMN10711879, study PRJNA513375) | rock metagenome | isolation source: Antarctica rocks | place: Antarctica: Victoria Land, University Valley sud
ACCCGACGCACCCACCGCGGCGACACGCGGCCAGCCAGCCACGACCAACACCAAACGAAAGGAGAAAATGATCAAGACCAACTGCCGTCACACCGACCCCGCCGACTCACGAAAGATCGAGGCTAGGAGCGGGCCGCCACCGGGACCGTAATAGAAGTCGGGGTTGGGGTGCCAGCGCTCGTGGCCGGGTGTGACCATGATGGCGGAGGCTGAGATGGGGGCGCCGATCAGGCCGTCGTCGATGGCTTTCCGCGCGGTTTGGATGCCGGTGCCCAGCATGGTGTCGGGGGCACAACCGATGACGATTCGCGCCGCGGCGGCTGCGTCCAGGACGGCGCGGGCTTGGGCGACGCTGACCGTCAGCGGCTTCTCGCTGTACAGGTCTTTACCTGCGGCAATGATCTGCAGGTCAACGTCGTGGTGGGCCGCTGGAGTGGTCAGGTTGACGACCATTCGAACCTCGGGCATCGCCAACAGTTGTTCGACGGTGCCGGCCCGGACCCCGGAACGACTGTCCGCGACGGCGCTGGCACGGCCGAGGTCGAGGTCGGCCACCGCCACCAGAGAAAGATCCGCGAGCTGGTCGAAGGTGGCCAGGTACTGTTCGCTGATTTTCCCGACTCCGATGATGCCGAGGTTCAGCGGGTCGCCCACAGCAGTCCTCTCTTGATGATGGTGTTCACATTTTCGTCGGCCAAGATGTCAGTGTGGTGCCCGGGGGTGGCCACGAAAATCTTTCCCTTGCCCCAACGGCGGGTCCAGATGACCGGTGAGGTGACCGGTCGACGCCATGGATCCCATTCGCGCACAGCTTGAGTGGTGGTGGCGAGGACGTCGATGTAGTCGTCGGACAACACCCAGTACTGCTCGGTGACAAGTTCGAAGTCGTTGATCCCGCGGGTGATCGGATGCTCGGCTGCTGCGGGGACCATGTTGACGGTGTACCGGGTGTAGTTGTCGGACTGTTCGCCATCCCCGATGCGCTCGTCGGGGTGCTTGCCCGGGTGACAGGCGAACTGCCCGCCGATCAGGTGCAGGTAGTCGGCGGTGTTCCGGTAGGAATCGGCGATTCCGCCGTGCCAGCCCGCTATCCCGGTGCCGGCGGCGATGGCATCCCGTAGTCCTTCGAACTCCGCACGTTCGATCGTCGACATTGTCATGCACTGCATGACGAGGTCAACACCGGCCATATAATCCCTGTCGGCATAGACTCTGGGCGACTCTTCGACCCGGACCTGGAATTTGTTCTGTTCCAGGAAAGGTATGAACATGTCGGTCGCCTCGACGGACTCATGCCCGAACCACCCGCCCCGCACCACCAATGCCGTCCGAGTTTCGCCCATTGCTGTTCCTTTCACTGGTCGAGTCCTGCTACGCCGTAGCCCACTTCGGCCGCTGAGCAGTTGGCGTCACCCCGGTGCGTAGCAAACGGCGTTGGGGAGCGCTGTCAGGGTCACTGATGCGAGGACCGCGGGCACATTGCTGCTGTGGGCCTTGCAGACCCCAGCACGAGTGGCAGGGTGCGTCATATTCGCGATCTGCGTCAGGATCAACGGTAGCAGGATCCGTTCCATACGCCGAGACCGATAGAGAGGCAGACCGTTACCACTACCGGCCGGCCTCAGGGGGGCCCAGACGCCAGAGCTTCCCCACTCGCTCGCGCCAGCCACCCGCGTTGCGTCGACAGCTCCTTGGGGATGTCACGGATCGCGTTGGAGAGCACGAGTACAGACAATGGGATCGCCAAGGATAACCGTCGACATGGCCGCCGTACACTTGCCCCGGTAGCAAGCCGTGCTCCGGCTACTATCGTCCTCGGCTCAATGCATTGGCGGCCATCTACCTTAATAAGCATGTGCATTATTTGTGGAATCGCTATCGGGGTGTACTGATAGCCGTCATCCCCGCGCCCTTTTCGTCTGAGAACATCGAGATCCTGTTCGTTAATGCAATCCGTTGGGTAGACGCACGTGCAGCACGGCAACACTCTGGATGGGCTCGGCAAGTACTACCAGCAGACCATCACCGAATCCGACGCAGAGCCGGTGGATGTTGTTGCCGCACTGCGGGAATCACGGGCGGACGTGCTGGTCTGCTACCTGCCGGTAGGCAGTGAGGGGGCCGCCAAGTATTACGCCCAGTGCGCCATCGACGCCGGTGTCGCCTTCGTCAACGCGCTGCCGGTGTTCATCGCCGGCACCCCGGAATGGGCCGAGAAGTTCCGGGCCGCAGGGGTTCCCATCATCGGTGACGACATCAAGAGCCAGGTTGGCGCGACCATCACCCATCGGGTGCTGGCCAAACTGTTCGAAGACCGCGGGGTGATTCTGGATCGCACCATGCAGCTCAACGTCGGGGGCAATATGGACTTCATGAACATGCTGGAGCGAGACCGCCTGAAGTCCAAGAAGATCTCCAAGACGCAGGCCGTCACCTCCTCCCAGCTGCAGCACGACATCGGTGCCGGCAACGTGCACATCGGGCCCAGCGACTATGTGTCCTGGCTGGATGATCGCAAGTGGGCCTATGTTCGGTTGGAGGGTCGGGCCTTCGGTGATTTGCCGTTGAATCTGGAGTACAAGCTCGAGGTCTGGGACTCACCGAACTCGGCCGGCGTGATCATCGACGCGGTGCGGGCGGCGAGATCGCGCTGGACCGCGGCATCGGCGGTCCGATCCTGTCTGCCTCGTCCTACTTCATGAAGTCGCCACCAGAACAGTATGGCGACGATGTGGCCAGGGACGAGGTCGAGCGGTTCATCGCCGGCTAGTAGTGCCGGGGGCCGCACGCAACAGCACGGAACTTTTCCCGGCCGTCGCACGCTGGACAGGAGTACCCGACGGGTGTCGGGCATCCTGGGCAGATCGGGGTCCAACCCGGAACGGCCCGGTACGAGGAGGATCTTCATGGGAACCGCGATCGGCATCATCGCCTTCTTCGTCGCACTGGTCGGTGTGCTGGCTGCGCTCGGCTACAGCGGCTACCTCTGGCAGCTCGACAGGGTCGCCCAGCAGCGGGCCGGCGGCGACACCACCCGGGCATTGGTCCGCAAGCGGATGCCGGTGGCCCTGGGCTCCACCGGGGTGGCCGCCGTCGGCTGGTTGTTCACCCTGGGCGGGGTGGCGCCGGACATCATCGGCATCATTTTGGCCGGCGCAGCCGGTCTGTGCTCGCTGGGTCAACTGGGCCAGGCGAACAAGAATCTCTGATCGGCCGGCCCTGCCGCCGGTCAGTCCTTCAGCTTGTCCATGTCCTTCTTCGCAGCAGCGGCGGCCTCCTTGGGCGTGGCGTCGCCGATCAACACCGCCTGCAGGTCGAAAAGACAGTGCAGGTCGAGAAGACAGTGGCCGTCACCGAAACAGTCCAGACCACCAGGACACTGGAGAAAACAATCCATGCGCTCGTCGATGACGCGGCGCCGCCCCCGACCGAACCCGACAGCCAGGACTCCGGGAACGGCCCGGCGAGCCCGAGCGGCAGCGACTGCCCGAGCTCAGCGCCGATCAAGGGCAACGCGAGCAGCATGATCTATCACGTGCCCGGCGGGGAGTTCTACGACCGGACCGTCCCCGAGCAGTGCTTCAGTTCCGAGAGTGACGCCGCGGCCGCCGGCTATCGGGCATCCAAGCGCTGACCTGGCTGACCCCGCCTGTTGATCATGGCTCGCTGCCCGCGGAAACTCGGAATTTAGTCCGATTTGTCGTGCAGCACATCATGATCGTTGGGGGATGGGGCGGAGGCGGGCCGGGTGCGGGGTACGGGGTGCGCGGGCGCGCGGGCGGGGTGCAGTAGAGCTAGCGAGCGCCCATCGAGTCGTCCAGCAGGTGGGCCTCGAGATGGTCCAGAGCGAGTCGGATGCTGCCGATCACCACCACGTCCTGACCGAGCGAGGACGCGGTGAGTTCGGGTGGGTTGTCGATCATCGCGTGTGGCAGTAGCGATCGGGTGGTGTCGGCGAGCAGCTCGCCGGCGTCGGCGATTCCGCCGGCGATGACGACTCGCTGTGGATCCAGCAGGGTGGCCAGCACCGCAATCAGCTGGGCCAACCGCTGACACACGGTCTCCACGATTGCCGCTGCGGACTCATCGCCGGACGAGGCCGCAGCGAAGACCATCTTGGCCGTCATCCGGTCCGGCTGCCCGCCGCTGGACTGCTGCAGGATCCGGGTCGCCGTGCCCCGCGCGATCGCCTCGGCGCCCAGCTGCCGCGCGTGCTTGGCGATACCGAGTACCTCCTGCTGCACCGCCGGCATCAGCGAGACGAACCGCAGCTCGCCGGCGCTACCTCGATGGCCACGGGCGAGTCGGCCGTCCAGGAAGATGCCGGCACCCAGTCGTTCGCCGGCCAGCAACACCACGAAATTGTCGAGACCCGTTGCAGCGCCTCGCCATCGCTCGCCGATGGCCGCGAGGTTGGCGTCGTTCTCGATCAGCGCCTGCCAGCCGCGGGCAACCGCCAGCCGGCGACCGAGCGCGGCGCCTTGCTGCTCTTCGGGATAGCTGATCTCCTCGCCCGCACTCACCGAGGACGGCACCCCGACGCCCACCACTCGGATGTCAGAGTTTCCGATCCCGGCGCGGCGCAGGGCGGCGTCGGTGATCCGGTCCAGCGTGCCGCCGCGGTCGGTGTCCAGCGGATCCGACAGGTGCTCCTGCACTTCGACCAGAACCTGACCGCGCAGATCGGCCACACAGACGGTGATGGTGTTGACGCCGAGGTCGATACCGAGCACCCGCCCGCTGTTCCCGTCCAGCGAATAGCGGCGGGGCCGTCGACCCGGTCCGACCGGCAGGCTGTCCGGCGCACCGTCCAGTTCGACGATCCAGCCCAGGCCCAACAGGTCGCCGCACACCTCGTGCACCGAGGTTCGACTCAGCCCGGTGGCCGTCATCAGGTCCGAGGCCGTCATTGCCGCACTGGTCCGCAGCGCGGCCAGGATGGCGTCGCCGCTGACCCGCCGCAGCATCTGCGAGGTCAACGATTGACCAGCTGTCCGCGTCATCCGGAAACTCCTTCGTCGCTGGCTCAATCGCGACAACTGTTGCCGCATGACCCGCCCGCGGGCCAGATCCCTCACCCGTTCGGCTCATTGACTCGTTCTGCTCCAACGGCCACCCTCAGAACACCATAATAATCCACGCCGTTGATAAATGCATCTCACGGTCCCATTCCGCTACGGAACGGACATCAGCGGCGCTGCCTAAGGGAGACAACGATGTTTCGTGCCAGGACTGTGCGAGCAGCGACGCTGATAGCGATCGCCGGTCTCGCTGTCGCATCCTGCGGCCGGACCGCAGCCACCGTCGCCGGCCCCGGCAGCGGCTCCGCGGCGGCCCCGACGTCGGCGGCCTCCGGCCCGGCAGGGTCCGGCCCGGCAGGCTCGGGCCCGGCAGGCTCGGGCCCGGCAGCGTCCGACCCGGCAGCCTCCGGCCCGGCCACGGGCGAGCTGAACATCTGGGCGCAGGCGGACGAGGCTGCCGGCCTGCCGCCGTTCGCTGAGGAGTTCATGAAGGCGAACCCCGGGCTCAAGATCAGCATCACCCCGTTGCCCTGGGACGCGGCGCACAACAAGTACCAGACCGCCATCGCCGGTGGGTCCACGCCGGATATGGCCCAGATGGGTACCACCTGGATGGGCGATTTCAAGGACGCCTTCGCCCCGCTGCCGAGCTCCATCGCCACCTCGGCGTTCTTCGAGGGATCGGTCAAGTCGACCGACATCGGCGGTGTCAAATACGGCGTCCCGTGGTACGTCGACACCCGGGTCATCTACTACCGCACCGACCTGGCGAAGAAGGCCGGCTACGACTCCTTCCCTACGAACTGGGACGATTTCAAGACGTTCGCCAAGGCGATGCAGACGAAGGCCGGCGCGAAGTGGGGCATCACCCTGCCCACCTCCGGCGGCGACTCCTTCCAGAGCATGTTGTTCTTCCCGTGGTCGGCCGGCGCCCAGCTGATGAACTCCGATCAAACCAAGTGGACCCTGGACAGCCCGCAGTTCCTGGAGGCGATGAAGTACTACCAGAGCTTCTTCACCGATGGGATCGCCAACCCGAGCCCGGACATCGATGCCGGGGCCGCCGAGGCTGCCTTCGTCGACGGGAGTTCGCCGATGCTGCTCGCCGGGCCGAGCGGAATCGGCTCCATCAGCAAGGCCGGCGGCGACGGCTACAAGGACAAGTTCTCGGTCGGCATGGTGCCGAAGAATAAGTCGGCGACATCCTTCGTCGGCGGCTCGGACCTGGTGGTGTTCAAGAACAGCAAGAACCAGGACGCCGCCTGGAAGTTCATCCAATGGCTGTCGACCCCGCAGGTGCAGGTCCGCTGGCAGCAGGCCGTCGGGGATCTGCCATCCGTGCAGAGTGCTTGGAAACAGGGCACCCTCGCCACCGATCCGTTCCTCAAGGTCTTCGGCGAGCAGCTCAAGGACACCAACTCACCGCCGACGGTCACCACCTGGACTCAGGTCAGCGCCGCGGCGGACACCGTCCTGGAACAGATCGTCAAGACCGGAACGGACCCGGCGCAGGCGCTGAAAGCCCTGCAGGCCACCGCCGATGGCATCGGCAGTGGCGGCTGAGGGTGACCGCCACCCTGCCGACCGGTCGGGACCGGCGAGGCCCGACAGTCACGCTGGTCCCGAATGATCCGGAGGCCCCGGCTGCCGCCCGCCGGCGACGGCAGACCCGCATCGCCTGGCTGTTCGCGTTGCCGTTCGTGCTGTTCTTCACCGTCTTCATGTTGTTCCCGATCGTGTCGTCGTTCGCCATGTCGTTCACCGACTTCACCAGCCGGGACATCCAGACACCGTTCGCCGTCGGCTTCGTCGGGTTCGATCAGTACGCCGACCTGTTCGGCAACCCGCAGTTCCGCAAGTCGCTCGGCGTCACGGCCTACTTCGTGGTGGTCGGCATCCCGCTGACGATGTTCGTCTCGCTCGGGCTGGCGGTCGCGCTAAACAGCGGCATCGACCGGTTCCGCACTGCGTTCCGGGTCGGCTTCTACCTGCCGGTGGTCACCAGTATCGTGGCCATCGCGGTGGTCTGGAAGTTCCTGTTGCAGGACAACGGGATCATCAACAAGGTGCTCAGCTGGGTCGGCATCGATGGTCCGAATTGGTTGCAGGACACCACCTGGGCCATGCCGGCGATGATCCTGATGGCCGTCTGGCGCAACATGGGCACCCTGATGATCATCTTCCTGGCTGGGCTGCAGGCGATCCCGTCCGAGGTCAAGGAAGCCGCCGCCATCGACGGGGCCGGCGCCTGGAAGCGGTTCACCCGGATCACCCTGCCGTTGATGCGGCCGACGCTGCTGCTCGGTGCGGTGTTGCTGTCGGTCGGCTACCTACAGTTCTTCGAGGAACCTTTCGTGATGACCAAGGGCGGTCCGCTCGATTCCACCTTGTCCGTCAGCTATTTCACCTACAACCAGTTCGGGTTCGGCAAGTACGGCACCGCTTCGGCGGCCAGCTACGTGCTGTTCGTGGCGATCGCGCTGCTGAGCCTGGTCCAGTTCCGCGCTCTGCGGTCGAAGGACTGACCCGATGACGACACTGCAGGACGCACCCACCGCCGCCCCGATCGGCGGCGACCGACCGGCGCAGCGGTCGCCCGCAACCCGCACCCGCGGCCGACTGCTGATCTATATCGTGCTGACCGTCGCCCTCATCCTGACGCTGGTGCCGTTCGTCATCATGGTGCTCAGCTCGTTCAAATCACAGGGTGAGATCCTGCGCAGCCCAACAGGTTTGTGGCCCGCCGACCCGACTGGGGAGAACTACGGAACCTGGTTCGGCCGGCTGGGCATCTCGAAGTTCTTCGTCAACAGCGTGGTGGTGGCGGTGATCACCGTGCTGGGCAATCTGGTGTTCTGTTCGATGGTCGGGTATGCGTTGGCCAAGCTGGAGTTCGCCGGCAAGCGGCTGCTGTTCGGCCTGGTGATGGTGACGTTGATGACGCCCGGCGTGGTCACCTTCGTGCCACTGTTCGTGCTGATCAGCAAGATCGGGCTGGTGAACACCTATCCGGCGCTGTTCCTGCCGTTCCTGGTGACACCACTCGGGGTATTCCTGATGCGGCAATTCATGCTCGGCATCCCGAACGCGCTGATCGAAGCCGCCCGGATCGACGGCGCCGGTGAGCTGCGGATATTCGTCCGAGTGGTGATCCCGTTGTGCGGGCCACCGTTGGCCACTCTCGGGATCCTGACCTTCCTCAGCTCGTGGAACAACTTCCTCTGGCCGCTGGTCGCCGCCCAGAGTGAGCAGCGGTACACCCTGCCGGTCGCGCTGTCGCTCTACTCGCGGGGACAGGACGCCATCAACTACGGGCTGCTGCTGGCCGGTTCGGTGCTGGTGGTCACGCCTATCGTGGTGTTGTTCGTGCTGCTGCAACGGTTTTTCGTGCAGAGCGTCGCCGGCGCCGGGATCAAGTGACCGGGTGGACGGCCCGCGCTACCTCGATCCGAGCATCAACATCGAGTCCCGCATCGAGGACCTGCTCGCCCGGATGACCCGGCAGGAGAAGGTCGGCCAGATGCTGCAACTGGACGCCAGGCAAGACCTGCCCGACATCGTCATCGACAAGCTGGCCGGGTCGATCCTGCACGCCTCCCCGCAACGGATCCTGCAGGCCCTGGAGCTCAACGCCCGCACCCGGCTGGCGATCCCACTGCTGGTCGCCGAGGACTGCATGCACGGACACTCGTTCTGGCCGGGCGGCACCATCTTCCCGACCCAGCTCGCGATGGCCTGCAGCTGGGACATCGACCTGGTGCAGCGGATCGCCAGGGCCACCGCAACAGAGGTGACGGCCACCGGCATCCACTGGGTGTTCTCGCCGGTGCTGTGCATCACCCGGGACCTGCGCTGGGGGCGGGTGGGCGAGACGTTCGGCGAGGACCCGTTCCTGATCTCCGAATTGGGTGCCGCGATGGTGCGCGGCTATCAGGGCGACGGGGTGGCCGATCCGGAGGCAGTGTTGGCCTGTGCCAAGCACTTCGCCGGATATTCGGAGACCCAGGGCGGCCGGGACGCCAGTGAGGCCGACATCAGTCCGCGCAAGCTCCGGTCGTGGTTCCTGCCACCGTTCGAGCGGGCCGTGCGGGAGGGTTGCCGGACGGTGATGCTCGGCTATCAGGCGATGGACGGGGTTCCGATTACCGCGAACAGGTGGCTGCTGGACGACGTGCTGCGCGGCGAGTGGGACTTCACCGGAACGCTGGTCACCGACTGGGACAACGTCGGCCGGATGGTGTGGGAGCAGCAGGTGTGCTCCAATCTTGCCGAGGCTGCGGCCGTCGCGGTGTTGGCCGGCAACGACCTGACGATGACGACGCCGGGCTTCTTCGATGGTGCGCTGGAGGCCATCGACCGGGACCTGATCTCCGAGAAACATATCGACGACGCCGTCCGGAACCTGCTCAGAGTGAAGTTCGAACTCGGGCTGTTCGAAGACCATCGCCCGCCGGACACCGGCCGGCAGCAAGCGGTCATCGGCCGACAGGAGCATACCGAGCTGAACCTCGAGGTAGCCCGGAAGTCGTTGGTACTGCTGCAGAATGACGGCAGCCTGCCGCTCGGGTCGGCACTCCCGTTGCGGATCGCCGTCGTCGGCCCGAACGCCGACGATGCCCAGGGTCAGCTCGGCGACTGGGCCGGCTCGTCCGGGCAGATCGACTGGATGCCAGCGGGCCACCCGCGACAACTGATCGATACCGTGCTGGACGGATTCCGCTCGCTGGTGCCCGTCGGATGGACCGTCGATCATGCTCGCGGCGCCGAAATCGTCACCCTGCAACCCGACCCGGCCGGCGAACTGCTGCCGGACGGCCAACCGCGGCCACCGCTGGTCACCGCGGCGCCGGCCGATCCGAAGCTGATCGCGGACGCGGTCCGGATCGCTGCTGCCGCCGATCATCTGGTCGCCGTGGTCGGCGACACCATGGCGTTGGTCGGCGAAGGTCGGCCGACCGCCACCCTGGAGCTGATCGGGGGCCAGGTAACCCTGCTCGATGCGCTGGCGGCCACCGGCACCCCGATGACGGTGGTGGTGATCAGCTCCAAACCATTGGTCCTGCCGGGTTCGGCACTGCGGGCCGCCGCGCTGATCCAGGCGTTCAGCCCGGGCATGCGCGGCGGCCGGGCGATCGCCGAACTGGTGCTCGGACGGATCGAGCCATCCGGACGACTGCCGGTGTCGTTCGCCGTGCACGCCGGCCAGCAACCCGTGTACTACAACACCATTCGCGGGCAGCACGGTGATCGCTACGCCGACCTCACCCAACAGCCGCGGTTCGTCTTCGGCGACGGCCTCAGCTACACCGCGGTGACCTACTCCGACCTGTCGTTGGCAACCCGCCGGGTATCCGCGGACCAGCTGATCCGTGCTCAGGTCACGCTGAGCAACACCGGCGATCGGCCGGCGCTGGAAACGGTGCAGCTCTACATCCGTGATCTGCTGACGTCGGTGACCTGGGCGGACAAGGAGCTGAAGGGCTTCCGGCAGGTGACGATCGAGCCGGGTGCCTCGATGATCGTCGACCTGGAACTGTCGGCGGCCGTCTGCACGCTGGTGACAGCGGACGGCCGCCGGGTGGTCGAACCCGGCGCCTTCGAATTGCTGGTCGGACCCGACTCCCGCAACGAGAACCTGCTGGCGGCCGAGTTCCGGATCGTCTGATCTCGTTGCCGGACAACCCATTCAACCGGCCGGCTAGTGCAGCGGCGGTTTGCCCTCCGAGTACAGCCAGCTGGTGAAGAACGCCGCAAGGTTCCGGTGGGTCAGTTTCTCCACGAACCGGATGAAGTCCGTCGTCGAGACGTTGCCGTAGCGATGCTGATCGGGCCACTTCCGCAGGACCTGGAAGAACGCCCGGTCGCCGATCACCGCTCGCAACTGGTGCAGCGTCATCGCTCCGCGGTTGTAGACCAGCGAATCGAAGATGTGGTCGCGGCCGGGGTCGGCCACCTTGCCGTTCCAGTTTCGGGTACCGGCATAGGTCTCGTCGAAGTTCTGCTGCACCGGCGTGTGCTGGAACTTCTCCTGCCACAACCACTCCGAGTAGGTGGCGAAGCCCTCGTTGAGCCAGATGTCGGACCAGTGCACCGGTGTCAGACTGTCGCCGAACCACTGGTGCCCCAACTCGTGCGCCAGCAGATCGCCGTCCACCTCGCTGGTCTGCTGGTCGTACACCGGTCGACTCTGCACCTCGAGGGCATAGTCCACTCCGATGGTGTCGATCAACCCGCCGGTGGAGCCGAACGGATAGCGGCCGAAGATCGACGACTCCCAGCGGATCACCGCGGCGGTGGTCCGGTTGAACAGCGCATCCTGGCCGGGCACCGTGTCGATGGCCGTGCCGATGGCGGTGATGTTCGGCAGCCGACCGATCTTGCCGGTGGTGACGGTGTAGTGCCCGATGGCGATGGAGGCGAGTTCGCTGGCCATTGGCTGGTTCTGCTGCCAGACGAACGTCGTCCTACCGTGTTTCGTGGTGGTCCGGCCGGGTTCGCCGTTGCCCAGTACGGTGAGCCCGGTGGGCACGGTGACGGTCTGCCGGTAGGTGGCCTTGTCCCGCGGTGAATCGTTGACCGGGTAGTAGGTGGCGGCGCCGAACGGCTGGTTCAGCGAGACTGCGCCGCCGGAGGTGGCGACCCAGCCGGAGACGCCGAGCGTCGGGTCGTCGAACTTCTGCGGCACCCCGGAGTAGCTCACCGACACACTGAATTCCCTGCCCTTGCGGAGTCCGTGCCGCGGGGTGATCACCAGCTCCTGAGCGCCGGTCCGGGTGAACGGCGCCGAGTGGCCGTCGACGGTGAGCCTGCTGATCGTCAGCGGGCCGAGGAAGTCCAGGTCAAAACGGGACAGGTTCTGGGTGGCCCGGGCATCGATCCTGGTGGTGGCCGAGATGGCGTGGGTGCCTGGATCGAAGTCGATGGCAATGTCGTAGTGGCTCACGTCGTAGCCACCGTTGCCCATGTCCGGGAAGTACGGATCACCGGACCCCGCGGCGCCGGGGGTGAACCTGATCGGATGCGGATGATGAGACGGTGACGCGGCCACTTGTTGGGCCGGTACCAGGATTCCGACGACGGCGGCGATGACGATCGCGGTGACGGAGCGCATGCGCATCTGGATCTCCGGGGAGGTTGGCTGAACAGACCGTAGCCCCTGGTCGCGGCCCGTCGGAATGGCGTCACCCGCGGGCAGTGTCATCGCACGGCACCCCCCGCAGATGCTGGCGTTGTGGACGATCTGCTGGCGTTGCAACGCCAGCAGCGGGCTGGAACTCCAGCACCTGCGTCGAGTGGATGGTGTTTCCGGGACCAGTCCGGAAAGTACGGTCAGCGCTGGCGGCGCACGCGGGTCTCGTCCCACACGGGCTCGTCGGACTCGAAGACGTGCCCGTCGGCACCGAATATCAGATGCCGGTCGAAGCCGCGGGCGAACCAGCGGTCGTGGGTGACGGCCAGCACGGTGCCCTCGAAGGCGTCGAGGGCGTGTTCCAGCGCCTCGGCGGAGTGCAGGTCCAGGTTGTCGGTCGGCTCGTCCAGCAGCAGCAGGGTGGCGCCGGACAGTTCCAGCAGCAGGATCTGGAACCGGGCCTGCTGGCCACCGGACAGCGAGTCGAAGGTCTGTTCGCTTGCCCTGGCCAGTTCGTAGCGGTCCAGAGCCCTGGCCGCTTCTTCCCGTGGCCGGCCGCGGCGGTGTTCGTCACCACGGTGCAGGATCTCCAGCAACGTCCGGCCGGTCAGCGACGGATGCTGATGAGTCTGGGCGAACCAACCCGGCCGGACCCGCGATCCGAGCCGACCGATCCCGTTGTGCCGCACCGGTTCCGGCTGAATGTCACCGACCGGTTCGTGCTCGGGTTCCGGGACCGTCCCGCCGGCGGCCAGCAATCGGAGGAAGTGTGACTTGCCGGAGCCGCTGCTGCCGAGCACCGTCACCCGCTCGCCGAAGAACACTTCCAGGCCGAACGGTTGCATCAGCCCGGTGAGTTCCAACTGTTGGCAGACCACCGCCCGTTTCGCGGTCCGGCCGCCGGTGAGCCGCATCTGCACGTTCTGCACGATCGGTCGTTCCTCGGGCGGTCCGGCCTGCTCGAAACGGGCCAACCTGGTCTGCGCGGCGTGGTAGCGCGAGGCCATATCCGAGTTGTAGGTGGCCTTCTGCCGGAGCATTATCACCAGTGCCTTGAGCTTGGCGTGCTCCTCGTCCCACCGCCGACGCATCTCGTCGAGCTTGGCGAATCGGTCGGTGCGGGCCTGGTGATAGCTGGCAAACCGGCCCGGATGTACCCACAGGGTGCTGCCGGCGCCGCCGGGTTCCAGGGTGGCGATCCGGGTGGCCACCTGATCGAGTAACTCCCGGTCGTGGCTGATGAACAGGATGGTCTTCGGCGAGTCGACCAGCGTCCGTTCCAGCTCACGTTTGGCCGGTACGTCCAGGTAGTTGTCCGGCTCGTCCAGCAGCAGGACCTCGTCCGGGCCGCGCAGCAGGGCCTGCAGCACCAGCCGCTTCTGCTCGCCGCCGGACAGTGAGTTGATGCTGCGGTACTGAGCCCGGTCGTACGGGATGCCGATGGCCGCGACCGTGCAGACGTCCCAGAGGATCTCGAAGTCGTAGCCGCCGGCGTCCGACCAGTCGGCCAACGCCTGGGCATAGGCCATCTGGTCGGCCTCGTTCTCCCGCTCCATCATGTTCAGTTCGGTGCGATCGATCTCGGCAGCGGCCGTCTTGATCGCCTGTGGTGCAACGGAAATCAGCAGATCCCGGACGGTGGAGTCGTCTCGCACCGAGCCGATGAACTGCGGCATCACGCCCAGCCCACCGGACCGGGTGACGGCACCGTCGCCGGCCGGCAGATCGTCGGCGACGATCCGGGACAGCGTTGTCTTACCGGTGCCGTTCGGTCCGATCAGCGCCACCTTGGCACCCTCGCCAACCCGCAGGCTGACGTCGTTCAGCAGCGGCCGGCCGTCGGGCAGGTCGAAGCTGACGGAGTTGATGTCCAGATGTCCCACGGCTGGAGCCTGTCACCCGGGTCCAGCGCTTATCAACTTCGACGGCGCTGACGAAGTCGACGACTTCCGTCACACCCGTCCCAAAACCCTGAGTTTCACAAGCGCGGACGAAGTTGATAAGCGCCGGCAGTGAGACAGGGGGCGAGGTCAGCGGGCGATGGTGTCGCCGAGTCGGACTGTGCCGCCGGCGGTCGCGCTGCCCTTGTAGCCACGGGCACCGCCGTCCAGGGCTTTCAGGGTGTCCTTCACGGTTTGGTCGACCGGGCTGTCCGGCGGCAGCTGCAGGCAGAACCGGGTGAACTCGACGCACGGTTCGGCAACGCGGAAGCCGCGCAACTCGAGCGGACCATCGTGGGTCCGGATCGTCATCACGTCCGGGAACTCGGACCCGGCCAGGCCATCGGGCGCGTCGACGATGGCCGATTCGCCGGCGATGCCGTCGGCCAGATGCGGGCCGTAGGTCTTCCGGAGGGCCAGGTAGTCACCGGTACCCATCACACTGAACCCGCTGCGCCCCTTGCGGTCCCGGGACTGCGGGTGAGTACGGTTGTGCACGTCGAGCACCCGCTCGCCGCCTTCGGTGACGCCGATGCCGCCGTCGTCGCCCAGTTCCAGCGATGCCACCGACTGCAGTGGGGTCGGGTCGTACCAACGGGTCGGCGCTCGACCGGGCTTGAGCGGCGAGCGCTGCACCTGCAGTCTGACGATCGTCCATTCCATCGGACCAGTGTGCCTCGCCGGCACCGCCCGATCGAGACCCGGTGCCGCAACCGCACCAGCCGGAGCAATCAGCTCGGCGACGGTGCCACCCGGAACCGGCCATGCCGGGAACTCGGCAGCAGCGCCCTGACCTCGGCCAGTCGCTCCCCGCTGATGTCGACGAAGCCCAGGCTCGGTGCGGCCGTGCCCATATCCAGCAGCGGCAACCCGAACGGGTCGAAGGCCGCCGACCGGCCGATCGCCCGCCGACCGGCTTGGTCGGCTGCTACCAGATAGCTGGTGTTCTCTATCGCCCGAGCCCGCAGCAGGGTGAGCCAGTGCTCCTCCTTGCCGGGGCCGACCACCCAGGCCGATGCCAGCGCCATCACGTCCGCGCCGCTGTCGCCGAGCACCCGGAACAATTCGGGGAACCGAAGGTCGTAGCAGGTGGCGAAACCCACTGCGACACCGTCGAAGTCCAGCACCGGCGGCGCAGCATCGCCGGGTGCGACGGTGTCCGACTCGGTGAAGGAGAACGCGTCGTACAGGTGCACCTTGTGATAGGCCGCCCGGAGCTCGCCGCGGTCGGCCACCACCAGCGTGTTGTGCACCCGGCCGGAGCGCCGGTCCGGAGTGAAAGTGCCGGCGGCAACCGCGATCCCGTACTGCTGCGAGGCGGCCAACAACCCGCTGACGAATGGCCCGTCCAGCGGTTCGGCAACCGTCCTGGTAACGGCCGGCTCGGTCAAGAAATCGACGATCGAACCCTCCGGCGCCACCATCAGCCGGGCGCCGCCGTCTGCCGCCTGAACGGCCAACCCGGTCAGCGTTGCTGCGTTCTCGGACGGGTCGGCGGTCGGGTCGAACTGGGCCACTGCAATGCGCACAGCTACTCCTCGGCCGGGTACACCTGACTGTACGGGCACCGCCCGGCAGTCACCGCGGCATCATCCGGTCGGCGGTCCTGTGAGGAACTCGATCACCGCCGCAGCCATCTCGGCCATCTGGATCTGAGAATCCTCCGAGTACCAGCTGATGTGCGGCGCAACGATCGTGTCGGTGCAGTGCTGCAACCGCATCGGATCGGGATTCGGCCCTCCGTCACGACGTCGAGACCGGCGCCGCGAAGCCCCCCCCCCCCCCCGCCCCCCCGGCATCCAGCGCGTTTCCCAGATGCATCGGCGTCCGCCAGCGATCCGCCTACGTTGCTCACCATCAACGGCCGTCGCCGCATCTATTGGAAAGCCAGGCGTCCAGCAGGTGTCTGGAACCGGTCCACTCTGCGCCGATGACCAATCGCTCATTCAGGTCCGAACCGACCGCGACAACCCGCATCCCGAGAACGGCGAATCGCCGAGAGGCAGCCTGGACGATCCGACCGAGACCGACGATGCCAGCGGGTCGCACCGCCGAGCCTGATCACCTCCGAGTGATCGACGTCGGACCACTGACGGCCGGCTGTTGCCGGAAGTGATCGGGCCGGCACACCGTCGCCAGCAGTAGCGACAACGCCTGATCAGCGACCTCACCAGTGCCGCAACCGGGGTGTTGCACACCCCTATGCCGGCCGCTGCGGCCGCCATCAGATCGACTGTGTAGAGGCCGATACCGGCCTGGACGACCGCAGTGCTGGCTGAGCAACTCGAAACGTCAGCGTCGTAGTCCAGGAAAGGAATGAATTCGGTCCAACGCCGCTCGCGCGGCGGTGGCGTTGACCGCAGTGTAGATCGGCTTCACCTCCCGCTCAACACGTCCCAGCACTTGGTAGTGGGTCAGTTTGGAAACTGACCCACTACCCAGCACTTGCGGGAGGTGAGCCGAAACGTGTTGCGTAGCAAGTCGGAACACAAACGTCTGCACGATCGCGGCCGGCCAGACCAGGACCGCGCCGATGATGCCGGAGGGCTGGAAGAAGCCGTCCTGGCCGACCTTGTGGAAGATCAGGTAGCCGAGAACCCGCCGACGAACGAGTCGACGATGCCGGTGACGGGGATCGACGGGCCTTGTTTTCCGGGGACGATAAGCCGGGCAAGGAAGCCGGCGATGATCCCGATGACAAGCAGGCTGATGATGAGGCCGAGCACGAGAACTCCTCGGTGTGGGGGGCGGATCAGTGGTGGGGCGGATCAGTGACGGGGGCAGGTCAGTGGCGGGTGTTGTCAGCGGCGAAGCGGTCGATGCGTCGGTGGAAGCGCATGCCCAGCAGTCCGCCGAGGATGGCGCCGAGCAGGGTGACCAGCAGGACGGCGACCAGGGCGAGGATGGCCTGCCAGGTGAATCCGCTGGAGGTGAAGGGGATCTGCGGGAGGTTCGCCTGGACGAGGATGGTGCTCTGGCTGCCGACGATCGCGGCGGTAATACTGAGCGCGACGGCGATGACCACGCCCCACAGCCAGACACCTAGACCTTGGCGGACACCGTGGAAGCGGGCCATCCGGCCGGCGACGTAGCCGCCGGCTAGGTATCCGAGGAACAGCACCACGAGCAGGGCGATCGCGGCGCCCAGGCCGACGCCTTTCAGGTCGGAGCTGGAGGTGTTGCTGTCCAGGTTCAGTCCGGAGGCGATCGCGGCGAGGATCGCGGCCAGGACGACAATGGTGCCTACGGTGGTGAGCCAGCCCAGCAGCGCGGATCCGAACTTGATGCCGCCAAACTCGGCCTTCTCCTGCGTCAGCAGATCCGGTGACTCGTCCCTGTCGACGACCGGCGGGGGGTTGAGGTACTGGGGTCGTTCAACAACAGGGGGTGTGCGGGTGCTGTCGGTGTGGGTGTCGGAGTCCGAATCCGCGGGCGGGAGATGGGTTCCCAACGCGGGGGTGGCCGGCGCCGTCGGGGTGTAAGCACTCTCGCCGGGTGTGCCGTACGTGCGGGTAAGAGTGGCGTCGTCGGTGTACCGGTCGACGGGTGTCCCGAGCGCGGCGGTGTGGCTGTTGGGATCCGGTTCGGAGTCCGGGTTGGGGGTGATTGGGTGCGACATGGTAAAGGGCCTTTTCTCAGAGAGATGAGCTGGTCAGCTGCGGACGGCGCTGAGGGCGAGGTTTTTGGCCTTGGCGGCGGTGTCGCGAAGGAGCCGGGCTGGTCGCTGTTGTTCGCCCATGAACGCGCCCACGCCTACCAGCGCCCCGGTCAGCACCGGGGTGGCCCACTGAAGTACACGTAGCTGCTTCTGAACCGCGGCGACGTCGTGCGGGGTGTCGCTGCTGGGTTCGGTGGCGCCGGCGGTGGGGGCTGAGTCGGCGCTGTGAGCAGCGAGTCTCGCGCCGAGAAGGCCACTGTAGGCGGTGGTTGCGGCGGCCGCGGCGGTCAGCGCGGATTTCACCACGGTGGTGGCCTTGACGCCGTTCTGGGCCTGGATGCGGCCGCGGTTGCCCAGGATGATCCCGAGTCCTCCGAGCAGGTGCGCGCCGATCGCGGCTGCGGATACCGGTGCCCAGCGGGCCCAGCCGTTGACGGCGACCTGGGTGCGCTCGGCCGGGTTCTTGACGGTGCCGGCGGCGCCGTTGAGGGCTACCGCGCCGGCGAGGGCGCCACCGAACCAGGCGGCTGCACCGACGTCGTGCAGAACGCGGGACATGGTGTTACTCCGGTTCATCGGAATCATCTCAATCTGTGGGGTGAGAGGGGACGCGCCGCACCACGGTTTCCTTTGCGCGGGGGCGTGGTGCGGCGCGCGACTAGGGGCCTAGATCACATGCCGAGCTTGTTGCCCAGCCCGCCGAGCAGATCGCCCGGGTTGATGCCGAACTTCTCGAGAAGTCCTTGGTGCTGGTCGGTGTCGACCTGGTCGGGCAGTTCGGTGTTGGCCTGGTCGGCCTGCGTGTTGTCGCCGCGTGACTTGATCATCTCGATGATCTTGTCCTTGGGGATCTGCATGCTGGTTCCTTCCGTTGGTGTGGGATCGGTGACGTGGCCACCGATGTGGGGTCCTGCGGTTACTGCTGCTGGCCGGGGCGGCGGGTGGCGTCGTCGTCGGTGACGGTGTCGATCTCTTCCTTGCGGACCTCGGCGTCGACCTGCTGCTCGCCGGTGACGGTTTCGGTACCCAGGCGGACCCGCTCGACCGGAACGGTCTCCTTCTGGACGACGGCCTGCTCGGCGGTCAGCACGACCTCGTGCTCCTCCTCGGAGAGCTCGCCGCCGGCCATCGCGTCCCCGCGATTGGCGTCGGTGATCGGCTCCCGCTCCACCACGACCTCGTCGTGCGACACCGGGACGGTCTGGGTGACGTTCTCGGTGACGATGTACTTACGCAGCCGGGCCCGGCCGGCCTCGACCTGCTGGGTGCCGACGTTCAGTCGCTCCTCGGAGCGGGTCATCGCATCATCGGTGGTCGGACCGGAGGTGTCCTGGCCCTCGACGCCCGGCTCACCGGCACGATCACGACGCTGACCACTGTCAGCCTGTCCGGCAGCCATCTGGCCGCCACCGACCTGGTAGTGCCGGTACAGCTCGACTTCGTCGGACTCGGAAAGGGCCTGATCGGCGTCGTGGTTCGGGGCGTCCTTGATCTGGTCCTTGGTGTACGGGACGTGGAGGTTGCCGTTGTCGAAGGTGGCGTCATTCAGTGGCACCAGGGACACGTTCGTGCCGAACATGCCGGTCTTCACCGCGGCCCAGGCCACGTCGGAAGTCTGGTTGTCCAGGAAGACGGTGTCGACCTTGCCGAGCTTGTCGTTGTCGGGGCCGTAGACGTCGACGCCCATCAGTTCACTGGGATCCTGCACGTTGATGCTCATACGGTTGCTCCTTCTGGTGGTGGTCGTCCCGGCAGAGGTTTCCGGCGGGACGGACTGCGAGGGTTGCTGTGTCGACCGCGGACGGGTCGGGGTGATGCGGTCACCGAAAGCCATCAGGCCCTCCGGGGGTGGGCCGGACCGCGCAGCGGCGATGTCGCCGCGCGGCACCGGGGTTGGTTCAGCGGTGGCGCGGGGACGCGCCCTGGGTGTTGCCACCCATCTGCTTCGCCTTGGCGGCGGCCTGCTGGGCCTGCTGCTGTACGGAGGGCGCGTTCCTGGCGGCCTCTGCCATCTTCGGCTTCTCCTCGTCGTACTTGGCGAGGGTCTTCTCCCAGCGCTGCTGCATCGGCTTGATGAGACCGCCGCCGGCACCGACGACGATCACGCCGACCAGCGCGGCCAGGATCGCAATGAGCAACGGGGTGGTGACGGTGGTGGCGATGCCGACCTGGTTCAGGGCAGCGACCACACCGAGGAACAGGATGAAGATGCTGGCCACGTTGGCCAGGATTTTCCCGTAGGACAGCCCGCCGAGGGTGTTCTGGATCAGACCCTTCACCGCGGCCGCGATGGCGGCGGCGATGATCACGATGATGATCGCGACGATCAGCGCCGGGATGAAGGCGATGAGCCGGGTCAGCAGGTCACTGATCGGGTTCGGCCCGAACACACCGAACGCGAGCTGCAGCACGAACAGCATCAACGCGTAGTAGATGATCTTTGCGACGATGTCCGAGGCATCGAACTGGCTCTTCTCCAGGGCCTTCTTGATGCCGCCGCGCTCCACCGCCCGGTCGAAGCCGGCCTTCTCCAGGAGCTTGGAGATCGCCTTAGCGATCATCTTGGCGATGAACCAGCCGATCAACAGGATCAGCAGGAACGCTAGCAACTTCGGCAGGAACGTGACGATGTTGCTCAACGCATTCGTCAGGGACTGTTTCAAGGGAACTCCTCCATCGGGGGCTGGACATGCGGAGCCTCGACCAGCCCGCGCCAAGATGACGATACCCCATGATTTTATCTTGTAAACCCGCTACTACCTCGTGTTATTACAGTGTACGGTGCGGTGACGTCGCCAAGAGTGAGTGGTTGCGATCACCCACCGTGCCTCACGAGGCTGGCCCGCCGGTGACCTTCGCGGGACGTCGTTCCAGATGCTCCATCCGGTCGAGCAGGCTCTCCAGCGACTCCTCGAATTCCTCCGCGCCGCGATCCTGCGAGAGCTCCCCCTCGAGCGACTTCAACCGCGGGTATTCGCTCAGATCGGTACGCGGAGCATCGTTGGGGTCGGCCTGCTCGATCGGGCCGATGTCGGCGCCCTGGGCGGACACCTCCAGCAGCAGATGACCGAGCAGGAAGCTGGAGAAGCCGCGGTAGGCCGCGACGCAGGATGCGTCGGTGAACCGGCACCGAGACATGGTCTCCAGGAACGACTCCATCCACCGCAGGCTCCGCAACGGTGGCCGCACCCACGGCGCGGCTGGCGGCCGGGTCGCGATCAGCGGGAAGACCTGCGGGTGGGCCAGCGCGATCCGCCGGACACCGTGCGCCAGACGCTGCAGATAGTCCTGCCACTGATCGCCGGACATGTGGACGTCGGGATCGCCGTACAGACCGTCGATGACCAACTCGACGACGCCGTCCAGCAGGTCCTCCCGGCTGTGCACGTAGTGGTAGAGCGCCATCGCTTCGACACCGAGCGAAGCGCCGAGACGACGCATGGTCAGATGACGCAAGTCGTTCTCATCGATCATCACCACCGCGGCCCGCAGGATCTTCTGACGATCCAACGGCGCCCGGCCCGAGGGAGCTTCAACGGTCAGAGTGGGGGCTGCTGCCGGCCCCAAGCCCTCAGGGCTGTCCGGATCCACACGGTCGTCGGTGCTCACGGTTGGTCTCCTCGATACTCAGGTCACCCACGGCGTCTGAAGGTGCAGGTGAAACCTACGTGAACGATCCCCGCCACGCCACGGAATCTCTTACGGCGTAAGGTACTGCGAAAGTGGGTCGGCCAGCACCCGCTCTTGTTCCAGGAGACAACTGATGACCGCAGCTCCGACCCCCGAAGAATTCATTGCGCGCCAGCCCACTGAGGACCTCGGAGCGATTGATGATCCGGTCGCTGCCGAAGACGCGGTCATGACTCGATCGGAGGAGCGTCTCCACGTCACCACTAAGCGAGTAGCCACCAGTCGGGTCCGGCTGCGGAAGCAGATCGTCACGGAGATGCAGACGATCACTGTGCCGGTGTCCCGAGAAGAGATCGTCATCGACCGCGAACCCATCACCGACGCCGACGGCGCCAGCGGTTCGCTGCCGGACCGAGCCGAGCAGAGTGTCGAGATCATCCTGTACGCCGAACGGCCCGTGGTGACGATGGAAACCGTTGCCGTCGAACGGATCCGGGTCAGCACCAACACCGTGACCGAAGACCAGACCATCACCGAACGCGTCGGCAAAGAGCAGATCGAACTGCACGAAGATCCACTGGAACCTGCCCCGCTAGCCGACAGCATGCATGTCGACGGCTACGACACCAGATCCGCGCCCGCGCCGATGCAGGACCACGCAGGGGCATCGCCACCCGGTCACACCGATCCTCCCGAGAACGACAACGCGCACGACTCGGACTCATCAACCGAACAAGCTGCTGGTGGAGGCCCGTCAGCGAACCGTTGATGCATCGCAGAACGGCATCAACGATCGGAGCCCCGCTGTGACCATGACGTCCGCGGCCCGCATGCAGCTGGAAGACCTGATCCGGTGCGCCGGCCTCGGCGACCTGCAGTCTTTCCAGGAACTGTACGACCTCACCGCAACGCGCGTGCTCGGTCTCGCTCGGGCCATCGTCATTGATCGATCGGCGGCCGAAGACGTCACCCACGATGCCTACCTCGAAATCTGGCGGCGCGCTCCCCAGTACGACGCCGCTGCATCACCCGCGATGCCATGGATCGTCACCATCACCCACGCCCGCGCCGTCGATCATGTTCTCCGCAGCGAACAGGCCCGGAGGAAAGCCACCGCAAAAGCCCGGGCTGCCCAGGATGTGGCCGCCTCCGACCAAGTGATCCACGCCGTCAGTGCGCAGGGAGAACACGACGCTCGTCTCCAAGCCGCGTTGCTGACCCTCACCTGGCAGCAGCGAGAGGCAATCCAGCTCCTCTACTGGGGTGGCCTCACCGGTCCAGAAGCCAGTCAGGTGCTCAACATTCCATTTCCGACGTTCAAGGCACGCTTGCGCGACGCCATGGTTTCGTTGCGAACAGCCGACCTCCGCAAATTCTTGCAATGACCTGAGCGCCCACCTCGCTTGGGCGTCTCATTGCCGACCCTTGACGTGATCTACCAGGTGCGATCTCACGCAGCGAACACCACACGGGTAGTCGTGGCGTTCGCAGCCGCCGCCGCCGCCGCCGACAGCACCCAAGCGTTTTAATCGCGCCATGTCCCCACCGGCGATCAAGGACCTGGCGGCAGACCTGCCCGTGCTGTGCGTAGACGGAGAGATACGAGATCTTGCCGGCCGGCTGCTCGCCTTGAGCGACGGGCTGGGCACAGCCATCGGGGCGATCGCCATTATTCGCGCCCAGGGCACCACTGGCGTTCATCCGTTCACAGTGGCGCCCGACTCGCTGCAACATCCCTGACTTGAGCCGCGTTGTTGGTCGGCCATCAGAGCACTCGGATCTCACGTCAAATTTCGACGCCCTGATCGGGGCTGTGTTGTCCTCCGATGTTGCCATCTGATCTGCGCTGAACGGCTCGCCGAGCATCAGTGCAACGACCATTCGGTCGAGGTCGGAATCGTCGTCGAGCGGGTGCCAGCGGACGGGTGGGGCCACCGCGGGCTGTCTGCGGTCAGGGAACGATCGAGACCATCTGTCCCGGAACAACAATGACCTTGCGGGGCGCCGTGACCCCGGCGGCCGCCAGCGCTTCGAGGATCTTCTCATCAGCCAGCGCTGCCGCTTCCACCGCGGCGTCGTCGGCGTCGGCCGGCACAGTGATCCTGGACCTGACCTTGCCCCTGACCTGGATCGGGTACTCGATGGTGTCGTCGAGAAGAAACTCCGGGTCGGCAGTGGGGAACGGGCCATGCGCCAGCGACTCCTGGTGCCCCAACCGGTTCCACAGTTCTTCGCAGATGTGCGGGGCCAACGGTGCGGTCATCAGCACCAGCGCCTCCGCCACCTGCCGGGACGGGGCGGCGCCGCTCTTGGTGACATGATTGGTCAGCACGATCAGCTTGGCGACCGCGGTGTTGTAGCTCATCGCGGCGTAGTCGGTCCGCACCCCGTCGATGGTTCGGTGCAACACCTGCAGAGTCTCGATGCTGTCCGACTGATCCACGGAGGCGGCGGAAACCCTGACGGCGCCGGTGTTCTCGTCGATCACTGTGCGCCACAGTCGCTGCAGATAGCGCTGCGCACCGACCACATCGCGGGTCTGCCAGGGTCGGGACACGTCGAGCGGTCCCATGCTCATCTCGTACATCCGGAACACGTCGGCGCCGTACTCGGCACAGATGTCGTCCGGCGTCACCACGTTGTTCAGCGACTTGCCCATTTTGCCGTACTCGCGGCCCACCGGTTCGCCCTCGAACTCGAACACCCCCGGCCGCGGTTCGGTGACCTGCTCGGCCGGAACGTAGCCGCCGCGGGCGTCGGTGTAGGCATAGGCCTGGATGTACCCCTGGTTGAACAACCGCCGGAACGGTTCCTCGCTGGACACGTGGCCCAGGTCGTACAACACCTTGTGCCAGAACCGGGCGTACAACAGATGCAGCACCGCATGTTCGACCCCGCCGACGTACAGGTCGACGCCGCCGGTGTCGTTGGGCCTGTCCGGATCCTTGCCCATCCAGTACCGCTCGATCTCTGGATCGCAGAACGCCTTGGTGTTGTTCGGATCCAAGTAACGCAACTCATACCAACAGGATCCGGCCCACTGCGGCATCACGTTCAGCTCGCGCGAGTAGGACTGTGCGCCGTCACCCAGATCCAGGGTGACGGTCTTCCATCCGGCGGCCTTGCCCAGCGGCGGGATCGGCTCGGAGTTCGGATCGTCGGGATCCAACTCGGCCGGCGAGTAGTCCTCGATCTCCGGCAGCGTCAACGGCAGTTCGGAGTCCGGCAGCGAATGCGCGATGCCATCGGCATCGAAAACGATCGGGAACGGCTCGCCCCAGTACCGCTGCCGGGAAAACAGCCAGTCGCGCAGTTTGTACTGTTTCTTGGCGGTGCCGAAGCCCTTGTCCTGCAACCAGTTCATCATGGTCTGCTTGGCCTCGGCCATCCGCAGCCCGTTCAACGACACCTCGTCGTTGGCGCTGTTGATCGCCGGTCCGTCGTCGGTGAATGCCGACTCCGGCGGGAAGTCGTCCGGTCGCTTCACGGTATGGATGATCGGCAGCCCGAAGGCGTGGGCGAACTCGATGTCCCGGCCGTCCTGGGCCGGTACGGCCATGATGGCCCCGGTGCCATACCCCATCAGCACGTAGTCGGCAATGAACACCGGCAGAGCTGCCCCGGTGGCCGGATTGATCGCATGGGCACCGGTGAACACGCCGGTCTTCTCCCGATTCTCCTGCCGGTCCAGATCGGACTTGCGGGAGGCGGCCAACCGATAACCGGCGATCGCCTCCACCGGAGCGGCGGCGCCGCCGGTCCAGCTCGACGGAACATCGGCGGGCCAGCCGGCGGCGGTGATCCGGTCCACCAGGGGATGTTCCGGAGCCAGCACCAGATAGCTGGCGCCGAACAGGGTGTCCGGCCGCGTGGTGTAGACCTCGAGCGCCCCTGTTGCGCCGACACTGTCAGCACCCTCATCGGGGTCACCGGTATCGGACTCGACGATCGGGAACTGGACGGTGGCCCCGTACGACCGGCCGATCCAGTTGCGCTGCATGGACTTGATCGACTCCGGCCAGTCCAGCCGATCCAGATCGTCGATCAAGCGATCGCAATAGGCGGTGATCCGCATCATCCATTGCCGCATACTGCGGCGGAAGACCGGGAAGTTGCCGATGGCGCTGCGACCCTCTGCGGTCACTTCCTCGTTCGACAGCACGGTGCCCAGACCCGGACACCAGTTGACCGGTGCCTCGGCGATGTAGGTCAACCGGAATCCGTCGATGGTCCGGGCCTGCTCGACAGTGCTCAGCGACCCCCACGACAGGCCGCCCGGCACCTCACGGGCACCACTGGCGAACTCACTGACCAGATCGTCGATCGGCCGGGCCCGGCCCGGCCCGGTGCCGTCACCCTCGTCATAGAAGGACTCGAACAGTTGGGTGAAGATCCACTGCGTCCAGCGGACGAACTCCGGATCGGTGGTGGACACGCTGCGCCGTGGGTCGTGGGCGAAGCCCAACTGGCGCAACTGGGCTCGATAACGCTCGATGCTCTGCTCGGTGGTGACCCGCGGATGGGTGCCGGTGCGGATCGCGTACTGCTCGGCCGGCAGGCCGAAGGAGTCGAAACCGATGGTGTGCAACACGTTTCTTCCGGTCATCCGGGCGAAGCGGCCCCACACGTCGGTGCCGATGTAGCCCAGCGGATGGCCGACGTGCAGGCCCTTGCCGGACGGGTAGGGCAGCATGTCCAGCACGTAAGTCTTGTCGGCGGGGACGGCGCCCGATCCACCCTCGGCGATCGACGGGGCCAGCTCACCGACCGGGTTCGGGGTCTGGAAGGTGCCGGTGCTCTCCCAGAAGTCCTGCCACTTGGCCTCGATCTGGTTCGCCACGGCGGCGGTGTAGCGGTGCGGCGGGATATTGTCCGCACCGGCCGGGCCCACCGAGCCGTCGGCGCTCGCCGAGGTGTCAGTGCTCGCTGAGGTGTCAGTGCTCGCCGAGGTGTCAGTGCTGGTCACAGGTCCATCATCGGTACTCATCGGGTTGTTCTCCTTGTGGGCTTCGGAGTGCCGGCTGATCCGAACAGCAAAAATCCCTCCGAGCCGCCGATGTGGCGTGGAGGGATCGCCGCGCTGATGGCCTGGTGAGGCCAGCTCAGCGCGGCCCGGGAAGCAGCAGGTTCCGTGCCATACCGTGAGTCTAACCTGCAGGCCCGATCGAGCACAGACAGGAGCACCGACGCGGTGCGGATCGACTATTCCAACCTCAGCGAGCGTCCCCGGGGCCGGTTCGTCACCCTGGCTTACCTGGTGCTGCCCGGCGTCCGATCGGTGCAACGTCAGGTGGTGCCGTACGCGCAGGACTGGCAGCAACACAACACCGACGTACTGGCCGCAGCCGGCGACGGGCCCCTGTGGGTGGCGATGGGTGATTCGATGACGCTGGGCATCGGCGCGTCCATGCCGCAGCGCGGCTGGGTCGGCCAGCTCGCCGCGCGAATGCCGGGCTGGCGGGTATTGAATCTGGGCATCAACGGCGGCCGGGTGCTGGACGTGCTGGAGCGGCAGCTGCCGATGCTGGAATCACTGGACCCGGCGCCCGACCTGGTGACGGTGTTGATCGGCTCCAACGACATGATGAACCCGCGGCTGCGTCGATCGCTGGACGCCGATCTGCCGGAACTGCTGCGCCGGCTGCCGACCCGGACCGTTGTCGGCAATCAGCCGGGAACCCACCCGGCGGCGCTGCGGGTGAACGCGATCATCGACCAGGCCGTCGCCGACCATCGCCTGGTGCTCGCAGAGCTCCGCGATCCCCGCACCCGGAGCTGGCGGGACAAGCTCGCCGCCGACCGGTTCCACCCGAATGATCGCGGCTACGCCGGGATCGCCGAGGTGTTCGGTGAAGCCGTCGATCAGGTGGCAGCCGGCGGCCTATCGCCGGAGGGTTGAAAACGGACTATTCGGATCGATCTCCGTGGCGAACAACCCGACCTCTTGACCCGCCGCGGTGGCTGACGGCGCCGCGGTGGCCGGGTATCCAGGCGGCGCAGCACCTGACGGGTCAGGCTCGGCGGTGCACGACCAAGGGCAACACCGGGCCGGATCCAGCGCTGCGCAGGATGGCGGCGGCCACCGTGACCGGCCACAATGAACTGGTCGCATCCACCAACAGCATGACCACCCGGCCGGCCGCCCCCGCCGGGTCGGGAAAGGACAGGCTGTCGCGCCAGCCTGCGGCCTCCTCGGCGGACGAAAGATCCTTCGGTACCACGGTTCTCAGCTCCAACCGGGTGGTCTGCAGCCGACCGATTTCGGCGATCCGGCCGACCAGCGACTCGGTCAGCTGTGGGAAGCCCGCGGCCGGCAGTCCGATCACCACCTCAGGCCGAGCGGACCAGTCGCCGCGCCAGCTGCCCAGCAGCTTGACGACGGCGTCCACCAACTCGTCCGGTGCCGGCGCGTCGGCGCCGCCGAAGACGGACTGCACCAGGTTCCGCCACTCCGGCGCATCGGCATGGATCAGCGCCCGGCCCATCGCCGCCTGCTCACCGGCCGGGATCCGGCCACGCGAGCCGAAGGCGCCACCCGGCCACATCTTTCGCGGCTCGACCGGGTGCGACTGGGTGCGCAACACCCCGGCGACGGCCCTGGTGACCTCGATCGACGGGGTGGCCGGCAACTCGTCCGGCAGCTGCCCGGTGCAGACACTGCACCGGCCGCACGGAGCGGCGGTCGGATCGTCCAACGACTCCTGCAGCAACTGCATGAGACAGCGACGGCCACCGGAGTAGTCCCGCATGATGTCGGCCTCGCGTTGCCGGACCGCGAGCACCCCATCGTAATGCTGCTGGTCGTAGTGCCACTCCTTGCCGGTGCGCACCCAGCCACTCTCGGTGCGTTCCACCACGTCGTCGACGGCCAACTGCTTGAGCATCAACTCGACCTTGGTCCGCCGTAATCCGGACTCGGCTTCCAGGGCCGGCACGCTGGCCGGCTCTGCCGGGTGCATCGGGGTCACGTCCAGCAGTTTTTGGATGGCCCGCGGTTCCGGGATGGAGGCGGTGGCGAAGTAGTCCCAAACACCGGCATCGGCGGTCGAGGTGAGCAGCATGACCACCGCGTGATCGATGCCGCGGCCGGCCCGTCCGACCTGTTGGTAGTAGGACACCGGTGATGGTGGCGCTCCGACATGCACACAGAAGCCGAGATCCGGTTTGTCATACCCCATCCCGAGCGCCGAGGTGGCCACCAGTGCCTTCAACTCGTTGTGCCGCAGCGCTTCTTCCAGCCGCTCGCGCTCGCCGCCGTCGAGTTGTCCGGTGTAGGCGGCCACCGCGATGTCGGCACCGTGCTGCTGCTGGATGGCCTCGGTGAGTCGCTGCGCGTCGGCCACCGTCAGGGTGTAGACGATGCCGGATCCGGGGAGGTTCGGCAGGTTCTCCACCACCCAGACGTACCGCTGCAGCGGGGTGAGCGAATCGATGACAGCGAGCTGCAAACTGTTGCGGGCCAACGGCCCTCGCAGCACCAGCGTCTGGACGCCGAGCTGTCCGGCGACATCGTCGGTGACCCGCTGGTTTGCCGTCGCCGTGGTGGCCAGCACCGGCGTATCGGGATTCAGCGTCCGGACGGTGTCGGCGACCCGCCGGTAGTCGGGCCGGAAGTCGTGTCCCCAGTCGGAGACCGCGTGCGCTTCGTCGATCACCAGCATGCCCAGGTGACCGGTGAGCACGTCGAGTACCCGGCGGCCGAATCCGGGGTTGGCCAGCCGCTCGGGGGAGACCAGCAACACGTCGATGCTGCCGGCCGCCAGCTCAGTCTCGATGGCCGACCAGTCGGAGATGTTCGAGGAGTTGAGGGTGGCGGCCCGCAGGCCGGCCCTGGCGGCTGCGGCGACCTGGTCGCGCATCAGGCTGAGCAGCGGCGAGACCACCAGCGTCGGTCCAGCGCCTTCGGCCCGGCGGATCGCGGTGGCCACCCAGTAGACGGCCGACTTGCCCCAGCCGGTGGCCTGCACCACCAGCACCCGGGCGCCCGGCTCGAGCAGCCCCTCGACGGCGGCCAGTTGCTCGTCCCGCAGGGTGGCACCGGGGCCGGCCAACGCCTCGATCACCGTGCCGGCAACGGCCCGACGGGACGCACTGAGGGCGGCGGCAGTCGGGGAAGTGGTCACCCACCCACCGTAGAGGCGGACGGTGACACCCCCACTCGCCGACGGCCGTCAGGTAGCGGGTGACGGGGGCCAGTTCGACGGTCGACGCCCCTGCATCTCCACTTCAACGCCGCGTCCGATTCCCACCAGCATCGAGCCGGGATCCCGGCGAAGCTGGGAAGATGACATCCACCCTGCAGGGCTCCACCGTCATCATCGGCACCGACCAGCTACTGCTGAAGGAGCTGCGACGGACCGGGATCGACCACGGTGGCAACCGGGTCGAGCCGTTCACCGACGAGGGCGGCGACTGGCCGCTGCGCTGTTGCCTGACCCGCTCGGCGGTCGGTGACCGGCTGGCCATCGTCAACTGGTCGCCGTTCAGCTGGCATGGCGCCTACCGCACTCACGGACCGATCGTCATCCACGCCGATGCCTGTCCGGCCGAACCGGACGGGACCCTGCCAGCCAGGTTCGAGACGCAATCCCAGATCCTGCGCGCCTATAGCAAAGAGCACCGGTTGATCTACGAACTGAACCGGCTGGTCGAACCGGGGGACGGCCTGGCGGCCGCCATCGACGACATGCTCGCCGACCCCCGGGTCGACTTCGTCCAGTCCTACAACGTGCTGGCCGGCTGCTACAGCTTCACCGCGTAGCGCACCGGCTGACGGATCAGAGTTCGAACTCTGCCGGGTCGAGCCCGACCGCGAAGCACGCGTCCTTGACGACCTTCTTCTCGTGGTCGTCGAAGTTGCCGTCGGCGCCGCCGATGATGATGCCGATCTGGATGACGGCGCGAGCCTCGGCGGGCTTCTTCTTGGTCTTGCCGATCTCCTGGATCACGCTGACCTTGCCGAAGTCGAAATCGGCGGTCAGCTTGTTGCAGAAGTCGTCGAACTTCGCCCGCAGATCGTCGGCCGGGAAGTTGGACAGCACCTCGTTGCTGGTGATCAAGCCGGCCACCTTGCGACGCTCGTCCCCGTCGATGTTGCCGTCGGCGGCGGCAACCAGCGCGCACATCGCCATACTGGCGTCGCGGAAAGCGCCGCTCTTCAGATCGTTCTTCTTGGCGACGAGCTGGGCTTGCATGCCCTGTGCTGCCTGCCGCAATTGATTCCAGATAGCCATCTGATGTCCCTTGTTCGGTGCTGCTCCGATGCTGTTTCGATGGTGCACAGCGCTGGTACTCGGTTCAGCTGCTTCGTCACAGCTGCCACGTTCTCACCCGGCCAACGGACGACCGGGGTGTCCTGGTTCCCACCTGCTCGATTCCCGCAGTACTCGATTCCCACAGTGCCACACGCGCCGAAGCAGTTCTCGTCGGAATGCTTCTCACCGCTGTCCCTCAGAACTCGACGCGGGATGTCGGGTCCAGCGCATTTCTGCCGTCCGCGGCCGGCTGGCGCCCAGTTCTGCGGGATTCCAGAGCGGCCGCGCCGGGGTGGCGGTGTACCGCTGGATGGCGCCGGGTCCGACGGTGGTGGCGATACGGCACCAGCTGGTGGAGGGCGAGGCGATCCGGCGTCCTAGCCGGCCGTACCCGGCCGTAGCCGGCCGTAGCCGGCCGTAGCCGGCCGTAGCCGGTCCAAAGACTTATATCGGTATGCCGGCCACCCGCTCCCGGCCTACCGTGCTGGCCGTGACGCTCCCCTCCGCAACCATCACGCTGGTACCGCTCAGCGGGACGATCATCGAACGGCGGCTCAAGGAAACGGAGTTCGTGGCCACGGTCGCCGGGGTCGATCGACCGGTTCGGTTCGTCGATGAATGGCCCGGCGAGCTGCTCGGCATCTTCCCGGTGTTCGCCGCCGCCTTGTCCGGCAACGAGGCGGCATTGGGGCAGTACATCGTGGTCGACAACGAACGAGCGCTGGCGGTCGGCGCGCTGGGCATCCTGGGTGAGGTAACCCGGGATCGCTCCATCGAGATCGGCTACGGCATGAACAGCTCCGACCGTGGCCGCGGCTTCGCCGGCGCCGCCGTCGCTCTGCTGGTGAAGGGCCTGTTCGAGCGCCGGGTGCTGCCAACCCGGATTGACCTGATCACCGCGAAGACGGCTGTCGGCAACCTGGCCAGCCAGCGGGTGCTGGAGAAGAACAACTTCGTCCGCACCGGCACCGAGGTGAGCGACGAGGACGGCGACCTGGTCATCTGGGAACTGCAGCCATGACGAACCAGGCCGATTCGGCCGGATCGTCCACCACTGCTCGAGCGCTGACTGCTGCCTGATCATTGCCCGGTGATGAGCATGAGAGTGGGCAATGGGCAAGGGACGTTTGCTGCGCTCATTCCGCAGAAGTCTTGCTCGTCCCGCAGGAGAGGGGAGCGGCTACAGCGAGCACCCGAGCGGCGCGGACGGTCCACTGGCGACCGATGTGCGGGGGTGTGGGATCAGCGGGCGAGTCGCTGGGGTAGCCAGTCGGCGATCGCGGCTCGGATCACCGGCAGGTCCTTCTTCAGGCTGTGGTCGCCGGCGACCACCAGCACCTGGCAGTGGGCCGAACTTTCCGGGATGCCGAACGGGTCGCGGTCGCCCTGGATCACCAGGGTCGGCACGGTGACGCCGGAGAGTTCGGCCTGCCGCGACTTTTCCGGCCGACCCGGCGGGTGGGTCGGAAAGGCCAGGCACAACACGCCGGCACTACCGGTGGCGGCCGAGGTACGGCAGGCGACCCGGCTGCCGAACGAGCGGCCACCGGTGATCAGTGGCAGTTCGCCGAGCTCCCGGCGCAACTGCTCGACAACCTCGATCCAGGCGACGTCCACCTGAGCGGCCGGAGCCGGTGCCTTGCGGCCGGCCACCCGGTAGGGCTGCTCGACCAGGGCGGCGGCCATCCCGATGCTCACCGCGACCCGCGCAGCCGCCAGCAGATCGCTCGCGGTGACGCCACCGCTGGCGCCCGGCCCGAGCATCAGCAGCCCGGTGGGAACTCCGTCCGGTCGACGCAAATGCACCCGCGCCGGTCCGTGCGGGGTGTCCACCTCGCTGACCTCGACCTCGCGCTCGATGTCGGCGCCCTGCCGGTCGACACCGCCGGACTCGACGCCGCCCGACTCGATGCCACCCCGCCGGCCGACACCGCAGGCATCACTGGGTACCCCGCTGGTGGTCGATCGATCGGTCGTCATGGTCTGGATGGTAGGCACTCCGATAGGCCCGGATCACCTTCTGCGGCACCACCATTTCCCAGGCATCGACGACCAGCTCGCGCATCTCCGGTTCGCCCAGCGCCGCCAGCCGAGCGCACACCCAGTGGAAGCGCAGGTCCGAGACCCTCGTCGGCAGGAAGAACTTCGCCGGTTCGGAGGCCACCAGGGCATCGCGTTCGAGCTTCGGATAACCGAAGCCCATCGACGTCTCGTCCGGGGAGATCGAGACGAAGACGATCCCGCGGACCCGGAACTTGACTCGGTCGTGCACCAGTGCCTGTTCCGCCCTGGGCAGCGTCCGGCCGAGCGCGATGATCTGTTCGGCCGTCACCATCACAGCCACCTCATGTCCATCACCTTCTGCTCATCCTGATCGCCACCACAGCATCGTCACCACAGCGACGTCACCACAGTGACGGCTGATCCAGATAGGGCTGCCGACTCCGGTACAGCGTCAGCACCACCCCGACCCGCTGTACGCCGCGGCCGTCGTCGGCGAAACCGGTGCGGCCGACCAGATCTGCCGCAGCTCGCCGGATCTGCGTGGCATCGTCGGTGGGCAGCGGCAGCGCGGCCCTGACGCTGGTGCTCTGCTGGTCGTCGTATCGGATCACCACCTCGACCCTGGACGCCAGCTGGCCACGGCCGACCAGCCGTTCGATAGCGGAATCCGTTGCTGCGGACAGGATCTCGGCAACCCGACTGGCAGATCGGGACGGCGGAGTGACGCTCCGTTCGCCGCCGATCAGCCGGCCCGGCTTCGGTGCCCGCACCGCGGCGTCGTCGGTGCCCAGCGCGATGTTGGCCAGCCGACGCGCCATCGCCAACCCGACGACCTGGGCCAGCGACTGCAGGTCTATCTGGTCCAGATCGCGCACGGTGTGAATGCCGATGTCGCACAGTCGTTCTCTGGTCGCGGCCCCGACCCCCCAGACGTCGGCGATCCGCAGGCCGTCCCGCAGCCGCCGCTCGTCCTCGCCGGCGATCACCACCAGCCCGTCCGGCTTGGCCCGGCGACTGGCCAGCTTGGCGACCAGCTTGGTCCGGCCCACTCCGATACTGATCGGCAGCCCGATCTCGGCCCTGGCTTCGCGGCGCAGCCGACCGGCCGCCTCCACCGGAGGATGCCCGGTGACGTCCAGGAACGCCTCCTCCATCGAGCCGGGTTCGATGGCACCGGCGTAGCGGGCAAACAGCGTGAACAACGCCTCGCTCGCCTCGGCGTAGGCCGCGTACCGGGGCTCCACCAAGTCCAGCCCAGGACAGCGACCGCGGGCCTGGTGGATCGTCATCCCTCCATGAATGCCGTAGGCCCGCGCCGGATAGTTCGGGCAGGCGATGACCCCGGCCAGCAGGTCGGTGACCACCGCGAACGGCCGATCCACCAGCTCCGGGCGATCGCGGGCCTCCACCGAAGCGAAGAAGGCGTCGGCGTCCGCGTGCAGGATCGGTTGGCCGGCCACGGGATCAACCGGGCCGACCGCTATCGCGGAAATCAGGGACGATTGCACCGACTCAGCATGCCGTCGAGGTCCGACAGTGCGCTGCGGTGCTGGTCCTGCCGGGTGGTTGAGCCTCGGCCAGCTGGTCTGCGGTGTGGCCGGCCATTTACCATCGAGTCGTGCCTGCCTCCTGGTTGCTGACGGTGCCGCTCGCCGCCGCATTGCTGTTGCCCGCCGTCACCGCGGTGATCGTCGGCATCCGCGGCCACACGGGGTCGTTGCGCCGCAGTTCGAAGCTCGGCGTGCACGGGCCGGCGGCCGAGGCCTCGGACGAGGCCTTCGCACTGGCCAACCGGGTGGCTGCACCGGTCACACTGGCTGCTGGGCTGGTGCTCGCCATCGGCGCGCTGCTGACCATCGGGCTGCGGCTGGGCCCACTGCCGACCGTCGTGCTGTTCGCCGTTGCCGTCGTCGGCGGCATCACCCTGCTGGTGAGCGCCGGATCGCTGGGCGAACGAGCCGCCACCACTGTCCCACCGCAGGCCGGCAGACCCGTCGGGTGCGGCAGCTGTGTCTGCGGTTCCGGCGGCTGCGCCGGGCTGACCAGGGCCACCGCACCCAGGTCCACCGCACCCAGACCCACCGCGCAGAGCCCGCGGGGCGGCTGAGCAGCTGACCTTTTCCGGGAGCGCACAGACGGTTCGGATGTTGACCTGCGATGATCCGGCGATGACTCTTCCCCTCACCGGTTACGCACATGTGCGGTTGACCGTCACCGACATCGCCCGCTCCCGGAAATTCTACGACGACGTGTTCGGCCTCGACGTCGCGTTCGAGTTGCCGCCGGATGCCGACCAGGCCACCCGGGACCAGCTCGCGTTCCTCTACGGCGGGGTGATCTATCAGCTGCCGGGCGGCAGTCTGCTCGGCCTGCGACCGGTCGCCGACGGTAGCGACACTTTCGACGAGAACCGCACCGGTCTGGATCACGTCAGCTTCGGCGTCGGCTCCAAGAACGACCTGCAGGCCGCCGCCGCCAAGCTGGACGGGCTCGGCGTCGCGCACGGCGAGATCAAGGACATCGGCGCCGGGTTCCTGCTGGAGTTCCGCGATCCGGACAACACCGCCCTCGAGTTGTTCGCGCCGGCCGAGTAGCGCGCGCACTGGTCTCGGCACCAATGACGAACTGCTGGCCGCCGGCGGCGACTACGCCCGACTGTGGACGGCCTGGCAGGACAACAGCTGACGGGTAGTTTGGTCCGGTGGGCTATGGACGCCATTGCTGCCCAGACGAGAACGGTCCTGACGATGCCGCGGACCCGGCCGCCACCGGCACTGACGCACGCCCCGACCGCGAGGACGCCTCCATCACCGAACGAGCCGCAGACCAGAACCTGACCGAGCCCGATGCCGGGGCCGAGCCGGAGGCGGCCGACATCGCAGACGAGGACGCCCTGGTGCTGACCACCGTTGCAGTGCCGTACGGCGATCGATTGACCACCTACGACGCGGCCGGCTCCGGCATCATCTGGCGGATACCGGCCGAACTGGCCGCCCGGGTCGGCAACGGCTCGCTGCCGCGCCGGGAGGCCGGCGAGGGGGTCTCCACCCAATGCCTGGTGGTGGACCAGCAGCGGCTGGTGCTCCGCGGCCTGGACGCCGACGAGTGGTCGGTGTCGATGCTCGACGAAGGGGCGTTGCCGGTCCCGCCGATCGAGTTCCGCGAACGGATCCGGCTGATTCTGATCGCCGCCGCCCGGCGCGGTGAGTCGGTGGTGTTCACCAGACCTGGGCTGTTGGAGTTGGCGATCCCCTGCGTGCGGGCATCGGTGGTGCAGGACGAGACCGGCGCTTGGCTGTCCGTCGTCGAAGCGTTCCCGTCGGTGACGGCCGAGGGTTGGTCGGACGCCGAGGAGGATGACGGAATGTCCCGGAAGACCGCCATCGCCGACGAACAGACGATGGCCGGCGCGGCCGCCCTGATGGTGATGGCGGCCCAGACCTTCGCCCCCGGCCCGGAACAGATCGGCCTGTACTTCGAGGCGACACCGGACGGTCCGTGGACGGACGACCCCTGAGCGCTGCGCCCGGTGGCGTCAGGCCTCGCCCATCACCAATCCTTCGATGGTGTGCTTCTGGGTGATCGGCGTCAGCTCGTCGACGATCGGACAGTCGAGGTGGGCGCGCAACCTATCGGGCAGCGCCGCCCAGTAATCGCGGGTCACCGCGAGGTCGTGGTGTTCGGCATTGCCGGCTCCCGGCGCGTCGACGCCGAGAACCAGCACCGGTCGCGATTTCTGGGACCGGTTCACCGTGCCGCGGTGGATGGTGAGCGCCGACCGCGCCGAGATGTCGCCCATCTGCGGGAGCTTCTGCACCGCGAGCGACTGGTAGCGCTGGTAGGAGGACTTCGGCGGGAACATCTCGTGGTCGAAGTCGTCACCGGGTTCCCATTGCGTTCCTGGCGCGATCTCGAACGGACCCATGTCCTCGGTGGTGTCGACCGTTGTCACGTTGAACGCCAACGAGGTCAGCCGCCGCTCGAGTCGGGTGGCCGGCGGACTCGGAAAATCGCGATGCCACGGCTGGTTGACGGCGCCGGGGAACGGGATGTCGAAGCCCACCTCGACGATCTGATAGTCCGTACCGAGCATGGTCTCGCAGACGGCGCGCACCCACGGGTGGTCAGCGAGCTCGACGAAACCCCGCAGCGCCTGTGGGTGGATCTCCACATACCAGCGTTCCGGTCCACGGCCGACAGCGCCGTTCTCACGGGATCTGGCCTCCTGGAACGCTGCCTCGACATCCTCGGCGAGCCGGCCGACCCAGTCCCGGCTGAATGCGGCTCTGTGACCGATGACGCCATCGGTGTCGAGTACCCGCCTGATCTCATCGACGTCGATCTGGGTCTGGGTGGATGCGATGGTCATGATGCCTCCGGTTCCGATCGGGTGAGTCGGTGTGATCACGGACAGAGAATCGTCGGCGAGGATCGAGTCCATTGTGCGACCTTGCCGCCGGAGTTCGCCACCGGACGGTCCGCGATCAGTTGAGGGTCGCCTCCAGCGGCTGATACGCCTGCAGCGCCAACGGCAGTCCCTGCCGCCGGAGGACCCGGAACCACAGATCGGCCCGCGGGCCGATCAGGATGTCGTCCGATTCGGAATCCAGCACGTGCCAGGAACCGTCGGCGATCTCGTCATCCAGTTGTCCCGGTCCCCAACCGGAGTGGCCGGCGAAGATCCGGACCCCCCGCAACGCCTCGACCGTCACTTCCGGTTCGGCGTCCAGATCGACCAGCACCAGCTCGCCGGAAACCCGGGCGAGCGGAGGACCGACCGGATCCAGCAACGCGTCGATCTCCTGCTGGATCGACCCCGACGGCTGCGAGGAGCCGGCCCGGCGGACCCCGACGCAGAGCGCCGACGAGGTCGCCACCGGGCCGCCGTAGTACATCGCCCGCGGCTTGCTCACCCACCGTTCCCAGGCCGGCAGCACCGTCTGCACCGCCGTCTCGCTCGGCCGGTTGAGTACGACGCCGAGGCTGCCGTCCTCACCGTGCGCGAGCAGTAGCACCACGGACCGCCGGAAGGACGGATCCAGCAGGTCGGCGGTCGCCACCAACAGCAGGCCGGGACCCAGACGGGGCGTCATAGAATCGATTCTGCCAACGGATTGCTTGGCCCGCTGCGTTCTGGGTGGTCGGAGTCCGATTCGTCCGGTAGACCGCGAAACAATCACCCCTGGGAACGGTGCCGTAACGGGTGCTGCAGTCGGTAGCGTGCACAGCGACCTGTATCGAGGTACCGAAACTAGTGGCCGGAGGTGTGATGACGGCACCCGGCGCGCTGATCGCCGGTCGATACCGGTTGGTCGGCCGGGTTGGCGCCGGCGGTATGGGCTCGGTCTGGGAGGCCTGGGACGAACTGCTGCAGCGCCGGGTTGCGCTCAAGCAACTGCTGGCGCAACCCGGTCTGAGCGCTGACGATGCGGCGACCGCCCGCAATCGGGTGATCCGGGAGGCACGGATCACTGCCAGGTTGCATCATCCGAATGCGGTGACCCTGTACGACGTCGTCGAACAGGACGGCCGGCCCTGTCTGGTCATGCAGTTCGTGCCGTCGGAGACACTGAGTGCGCTGGTGCGGGTGGAGGGACCGATCCAGCCCCAGTTCGCCGCCCGGATCGGCGCCGAGCTCGCCTCGGCGCTGGCCGCCGCTCACCAGGTCGGCATCATCCATCGGGACGTCAAGCCCAGCAACGTGCTGATCACCGACGACAACTCGGCGAAGCTCACCGACTTCGGTATCTCGCATGCGGTCGGTGACGTCAGCCTGACCTCCACCGGCATGCTCACCGGCACTCCCGCGTTCCTGGCGCCGGAAGTCGCCCGGGGCGCGAAATCGGGCTTCCCGGCCGATGTCTTCTCGCTCGGCGCGACGCTGTATGCCGCGGTGGAGGGCGGCCCGCCGTTCGGCTCCGACGTGAACCCGATGGCAATCCTGCACCGGGTCGCGTCCGGTCAATTGATCCCGCCCGAGCGCACCGGACGGCTGACCCCGCTGGTGCTCCGGATGCTGGCGCACGATCCGGCCGATCGACCGGCAATGACCGAAGTCGCTGACGCGCTGACGCAGCTGCACGAGGACTTCTCCGGCAATCGTCCGAGTTCGGCGCAGCAGCTGACCGCCGGAGAAGCGAAGACCGACCGGGTGACGGCAACCATGGTCGAGTTGCCCGTCGACCGGCCGGCCGGCGTTGCGCCGTCCGAGCCGACCGGGCGGCGCCGGCGGGTCGGCATGCTGCCGTTGGCGATCATCGCGGCGCTGCTGACCGCGGCGATCGTGGCCGGCGTGCTGTTCCTGGTGAACCGCGCCCCCAGCAGCCAGGCCGGACCGCCCGCAGCGTCGTCCGACCCGACCAGCACATCCGGCAGCAGGGCCTCCGCACCGAAATCGTCGGTGACATCGAGAACGTCGCCGGCGCCGAAAAAGTCGACCGCGCCGAAAAAGTCGACTGCGCCGGCCGCTTCTGGACCCATAGCGCCGAGATCGACCACAACCGGCTCGACCATTTCGACGGCATCGCGGTCGACGTCATCCGTGCCGTCCTCGCAGAGCAGTAGCAGTAGCAGTAGCAGTAGCAGTAGCAGTAGCAGTAGCAGTAGTAGTAGCAGTAGCAGTAGCAGTAGCAGTAGCAGTACCAGTACCAGTAGCACGACGAGCAGCTCGGTGACGTCATCGGTCCGGTCGTCCAGTACCGCACCGGCCAGCTCCGCCGAGCCGTCGGCCACCGAACTGGCGCGCGCGGTGACCGATTACTACGCCCTGCTACCGGGCGACACCGATCGGGCGTGGAACCGGCTGACCACCCGGTTCCAGAGCACCACCGCGGTCGATCGTCAGTACTACCAACGCTTTTGGGACAGCATCGAGCGGGTGACCACCAGTGGCGCCGAGGGCTCGGCACCCGATACAGCCGGGGCCAAGATCACCTACTACTTCAAGGACGGCAGGGTCGCCGTCGAAGCAACCCTGTTCACCCTCAAGCGGGTCGGCGATCGGCTCAAGATCGACACCTCGACGGTGCTCAGCAGCAAGGTGAGCTGATCGGACCGCGGCCGGTGACGTCGACCGCAGCCACCCGACTCAGGGGCCGCCGCGCCAGTGGTCGATCCGGTGGAAGTCGGGGGTGAAGCCGTTCTTCACTCCCCAGAGCACCGCCTGGGTGCGGCTGCCGGCGCCGATCTTGCGATAGATCGTCCGGATGTAGGACTTAACGGTGTTCGGACTGAGGAATGCCAGCTTCGCCACCTCGGCGTTGCTCTTGCCCTGGGTGATCAGCGCCAGGATCTCCGCCTCCCGGTCGGTGAGCCCCTCCCCCCGACCCGGCCAATTCAGTCCGCTGGTACTGCGCGCCCGCGGCGGCGGATCACTCACCACCACCTCGCCGGCGTGCACCGCTTCCAGGGCGGCCACCAGGTCGCGGGCCGCCAGCGTCTTGGACAGGTAGCCGTCAGCGCCCTTCTCCCGGGCACTGCTCACCAGCTCGGGGTGAAAGTTCCAGGTGTAGACCACCACCTTGCGGGCCCGCGGATTCTCCACCAGGACTCGGATCTCGTCATGATCGGACTCGGGCTGGGCGAACGAGTCGTACAGCACAATGTCGACCTCGTCGCGCAGCGGCTCGTTGGTGTCGATCTCGGCCACGATCACCCGGTCGCGGTACTGATCGAGCATGTTGGCCACGCCGATCAGCACCACGTCGTAGTCGTCGACCAACGCGACGGTGATCGGCGTCCTGCCGGGCGTGCTGCGCGATGCAGCGCCGCTGGGCACAGGGGGAACTCGGTCGGCAGCATTGGTCATCTCTCGACATTAACCTCCCTAGGGGTGTATTGCACCCACCCTAGGGGTGGTTGAGTCATCACTGGTCGGTGATTGCCGACCATCAGCCCGACCGGGTTGACCCGTGTCCGGCTCGTCGACGAACCGCGTTCGTCCGAGACGGTCATTGAAGGGAAGGCACATCATGGTTGGTCTCATCGTCAGCCTCATCGTCATCGGTCTGATCGCCGGCGCCATTGCCCGGCTCGTCGTGCCCGGCAGCCAGCACATCTCCATCCTGATGACGATCGTGCTGGGCATCGTCGGCTCGTTCGTCGGCGGATTCCTCGGCTACCTGATCTTCCACAAGGACGCCCAGGACGGCTTCTTCCAGCCGGCCGGGATCGTCGGGGCCATCATCGGCTCGATCATCGTGCTGCTGCTGTGGCTCAAGTTGGGTAACCGGAACTCCGTCCACAACTCGACCAACCGGCTCTGACGCTCGATTCGGTCCCGGCGCAACTCGCCAGCCGAACAGTTCGCCAACGTGGTTCGTCAGCGGGGCGGTTCGATCTCGGCCATCGGCCGGGCGAGCCGCCTCGCTGCTGACTTCCCCGTTGATCATGACGTGCTGCCCGGCAAACCGGACGAAATATCGCCTCTCGGCGTGCAGCACGTCATGATCAACGGGGTTCTGCAGCACTACAGGGCGCGCAGGATGTCTTCGACCCGTTCCTTGGCGTCGCCGAAGAGCATCTGGCTGTTCTCCTTGAAGAACAACGGGTTCTGCACCCCGGCGTAACCGGTGGCCATCGAGCGTTTGAAGATCACCACGTCCCGCGCCTTCCAGACCTGCAGCACCGGCATGCCGGCGATCGGGCTGCCCGGCTCGTCCAACGCCGCCGGGTTGACGGTGTCGTTGGCGCCGATCACCAGCACCACGTCGGTGTCGGCGAGGTCGTCGTTGATCTCGTCCATCTCCAGCACGATGTCGTAGGGCACCTTGGCCTCGGCCAACAACACATTCATGTGACCGGGCAGCCGGCCGGCCACCGGGTGGATACCGAACCGCACCGTCACCCCACGGGCTCGCAGCCGGGCGACCAGGTCGGCCACCGGGTGCTGGGCCTGCGCCACCGCCATCCCGTAGCCGGGGGTGATCACCACGGATCCGGCGTCCCGCAACAGATCTGCCACCGCGTCGGCCGAGATGTCCCGGTGTTCGCCGTACTCCCGGTCCTCGCCGGGTAGCGCGCCGTTGCCGCCGAATCCGCCGGCGATCACCGATACGAACGATCGGTTCATCCCTTTACACATCAGGTAGCTCAGGATGGCACCGGAGCTGCCGACCAGCGCGCCGGTGACGATCAGCAGGTCGTTGCCGAGCATGAATCCGGCGAACGCGGCGGCCCAGCCGCTGTAGGAATTGAGCATGGACACCACCACCGGCATGTCGCCGCCGCCGATCGACGCCACCAGGTGCAGCCCGAACGCCAGCGCGATCAGCATGATGACGAGCAGCACGATCAACGTCGGCACCGCGGCGAACCACACCGACAACCCAGCGGTGACGATCAGTACCAGCAGGTTGAGCAGGTGCCGGTGCGGCAGCATCAGCGGGGCGGACGAGATCCTGCCGGACAGCTTGCCCCAGGCCACGATCGAGCCGGTCAACGTCACCGCGCCGACGAACACACCGAGGACGATCTCCACCAGGTGGATGCGCAGCTCAGCACCGGTCAGCGGTTCGTCCTGCAGGTAGGTGTTGACGCCGACCAGCACCGCCGCGAGGCCGACGAAGCTGTGCAACATCGCGATCAGTTCCGGCATCCCGGTCATCTGCACCCGGCGGGCCCGCCAGCTGCCGATCGACCCGCCGACCAGCATGGCGACCACAATCAGCAGCACGGTGAGCAGCGCCCCGCGGCTGGAGTCCTCGACCGCCACGACGATGGTTGCGATCAGCGCGATCGTCATCCCGGCAATGCCGAAAGCGTTGCCGCGCTTGGAAGTTTCATGTCTGGAAAGTCCAGCCAACGCCGCCACGAACAACAGTGCCGCCACGATGTAGGCGACCTGGACCACCGAGATCAGTGTCATCGCGGCTCAGTCCCGCCGGAACATCTGGAGCATCCGGCGGGTGACGATGAAGCCGCCGAAGATGTTGATCGAGGCCACCATGATGCCGGCCAATGACAGCGTGGTGACGGCCGCATTGCTGCTGCCCACCTGGGAGATCGCGCCGACCAGAATGATCCCGGAGATGGCGTTGGTGACCGACATCAGCGGCGTGTGCAGGGCGTGGGTGACGTGACTGATCACGTAGTAGCCGACCACCACCGCCAGCGCGAACACCGTCAGGTGCGCCAGGAATGCCGGCGGCGAGAAGGTGGCGGCCAGCGCGAACAGCACACCGATCAGCGCGACGGTCAGCATCCGCCGGTGCGGCCGGGGCTCGGCAGTCGTCGAAGCAAAAGGTGTTGCGGCCGTGGCTGTCCCGGAGGCTTGGGACGGAGCAACGGGCGCGGCGGTGACGGAGATCGCCGGCGGCGGCCAGCTGACTTCGCCGCGGTGGGTCACCGTCATCCCGCGGAGCACCGGATCCTCCAGATCCAGTACCAACGCCCCGGTCGCCGGGTCCGGTGTCAGCAGCTTGATCAGATTGACCATGTTGGTACCGAACAGCTGGGACGCCTGCTGCGGCAGCCGGCCGGCCAGGTCGGTGTAGCCGAGGATCGTCACTCCGTTGTCGGTGACCACCCGCTCGCCGGCCGCCGTTCCCTCGACGTTGCCACCGTTGGCCGCTGCCAGATCGACCAGCACACTGCCCGGCCGCATCGCCGAGACGGTGTCGGCGGAGACCAGTCGCGGCGCCGAGCGGCCCGGGATCAGCGCGGTGGTGATGACGATGTCGGCAGCCCTGGCCTCCGCGTCGTACATCACCCGCGCCGCCGCCTCGGTGTCGCCGGACAATTCGGAGGCGTAGCCGTCGGTGCGCTGCTGCTGTGCACGATCTGTTGGCGCCATCTCGAGCCCGACGAACTGGGCGCCCATCGATTCCACCTGCTCGGCCACCTCGGGGCGGACGTCGAAGGCCCGGACCAGCGCGCCGAGGCTGTTCGCGGCACCGATCGCTGCCAGCCCGGCCACCCCGGCGCCGACCACGAACACTCGGGCCGGCGGCATCTTGCCGGCGGCGGTGACCTGTCCGGTGAACAGCCCGCCGTAGGCATGCGCGGCTTCGATCACCGCCCGGTAGCCGGCCAGGTTGGCCATCGACGACAGCACGTCCAGCGACTGGGCCCGGGAGATCCGCGGCACCGCATCCATCGCCAGCGCGGTGACGCCCCGATCGGCCAGCGCGGTCAACAGTTCGGGGGAGCGAGCCGGGGCCAGCAGGCAGGCGATCCAGCCGCCGGGCTGCAGCCGGCCGATCTCGTCGGCGTTGGGGGCGTTCACCTTCAGGATCGCCTCGGCGCCCCAGACAGCCGCTTCGTCGCCGATCTCGGCGCCGGCGTCGGTGTAGGCCTGGTCGGGGAAGCTGGCCTTCCCGCCGGCCCCGGACTCAACCAATACTTGGTGCCCGAGCTTGATCAGCGCGGCGGCCGTCTTCGGGGTGGCGGCCACCATGGTTTCGCCCGGCGTGGATTCGCCCGGGATGCCGATCCGCATGGGTGCCCCCTGTCTCGTCACTGAGTGGTGCGCGGCCGCCGGCACAGCGCAGCACATCGGGGACGGTACGGGAGCGGTCGGCGGCGCCCCCGCTCGAGTGCGCCGACACGTCGGATCGGCTGCCCGGCTGCTCGGCGGCGCTTGAGATCATGGGTCATGCATGCAGCACTGCGGGTCGGTGTCGGAATCCTTGCGGCCCTCCAGCTGGTGGTCGGCTGCTGGGCACTGTTCTTCCCGCGGAACTTCTTCGCGCTGCCGGTGGTCGGCATGGGGATGGCCTACAACCAGCACCTGATGGCCGACTACGGGGCGATGACGCTGGCCAGCGCCGTGGTGCTGACGGTCGCCGCGATCAATCGGCGACCGTTGGTGGTACGAACGTCATTGGCGATGTATCTGGTCTGGGCGGTGCCGCATTTCGTCATCCATCTGCAGATGGTCGACCGGCTGTCGCCGGCCACCGGGACCGTGCTGCTGATCCTGCTCGGCGCCGCCGTGCTGCTGCCGCTGACACTGCTGGCGCTGAGCATCGTCGTCGAACGGCCGCGACGAGACGTCGGATCGGTCCGCTGACGACTCCCGCCATCGACCGTCGTGAGCGCGCATTCCCCGTCGAACGATCGCAAACCCACACGATCCGGACCGGCGGCCGTGCACTTTCGCGTCGAGCGATCGTAAACGCGCACCACGCGGGCCCTCGCCCGACCAGCTGGGGAGACCACTTTCGGGTAGGTGGATGGATCGCCAGCGCTCATGGAACTCACGTAGCGTCGGCTCGTGAACAGCGGGCAACGGATCGGACCGGCGATACAGCCGCGGCCGGACGACGCTCGTCATCCGTCGGTCCGCGGGCCGAAAGCACTGTTGTCCCTGCGCGGGCTGCGGCTGTTGGTGATCGCCCGGCTGCTCGGCGCGCTGGGCGACGGCGCCTTCCAGGGCGCACTGGCCGGCGCGGTGCTGTTCAGCCCGGAGAAGCAGGCCGACGCGACGGCGATCGCGGCCGGATTCGCCGTCCTGTTGCTGCCGTACTCGGTGCTCGGGCCGTTCGCCGGTGCCCTGTTGGACCGCTGGAGTCGGCGGCAGGTGCTCCTCTGGGCGAACCTGGGGCGCAGCGGCCTGGTACTGATCGTGGTCGCGGCGATTGCCCTGGATGCTCCGGAGGCGGTGCTGTTCACCACGGCGCTGTTCGTCACCGGCGCGTCCCGATTCGTCGGATCAGGGCTGTCGGCCAGCCTCCCGCATACGGTTCCGGACGACTCGTTGACCGGCGCCAACTCGCTGTCCACCACCGCCGGTTCGATCGCCGCCCTGATCGGCGGCGGGATCGCCTTCGGCCTCCGCGCGCTGATCGGCGAGACGCACATCCCGATCGCGATCGTCACCTGCATCGTCATTGTGTTCTACCTGTCCGCGGCGCTCACCGCGGCCCGGTTCGGTCACCGCGACCTCGGCCCGGACGAAACCGACGAGCCGCCGCAGCCGCTACTAGCCGTGCTGCAGGGCCTCGGGTCCGGCCTGAAGCATGTTCTGGAGCGGCCGACGGTCGGGCTGGCGATCGGGGTGGTGGTGTTGGTCCGGTTCTGCTTCGGGCTGGCCACCCTGCTGGTGCTGCTGTTGTTCCAGCATCATTTCCGTGGGCACGGCTTCTTCGCCGCCGGCGTCGCCGGCATCGGACAGGTGCTCGCGGTGGCTGGCATAGGGCTGTTCCTGGGAGCCGTGTCGACATCCTGGTTCGCCCGGCGGATCGGCCTGCACGGCTACCTGGTGACGTTGCTGGTGGTCTCGGCGATGATGGCGGCTATCGCCGGCACCCGGTTCACCGAGCCGATGACGATGCTGACCGCGTTCGTGTTGGCGTTCGGCTACCAGTCGACGAAAGTATGCGCCGACACGGTGGCGCAGGCCGATTCCGATGACGCGCACGTCGGCCGGGTGTTCGCCGTCTACGACACCGCCAACAACGTCTTCTACGTCGCCGCCTTCGCGATCGGTGTGCTGGTGGTACCGCCGGACGGCTACGGGTCGACGGCACCGCTGATCATCGCCACCGTCTATCTGATCGCAGCCGGCGGCTACTGGTGGGGAACGCGCCGGCTCACCCGACAGCTGACGCAGCAGTGACACCGTCAGTGACCAGGCCGGGAAAAGCCTTCAACGATCGGTGATGACCTCGACATGGTGGCGGTCTGCCGGACTCAGTGCGGCCGGGATCCGACCGTCGAAGGTGGCTAGGACAGAGTCGTTGCCTGCGGCCAGATTGACCAGGTGGAAATCGGTTACCTGCTTGCTGCCGACCAACGGAGTGGGGTCGATTCCGGCGGCGGCCAGTGATGATCGATCGTCGATGAAGTGCCAGCTCGGTTGGGACCGAATGCCAGAGAGCACGGCGAGTGCTTCGGAGCCCGGCACCGGACGACCGGTGACCAGAGGGTTGAGCAGCAGACGCAGCAACGCCGACTCGGTGGTCGGGCAGGTTGCCCAACCACCGCCGAATCCGGTCAACGCCACATGCGCGGCCGCGTGATGGATGTGAGCGTCCACCGCCAGCGCCACCAGGACGTTGGCATCGAGCAGTCGTATTGGCTCACTCATCGTCGCGCAGTTGCTCGACCAACTCGTCCGTCAGCAGGTGGCCGGCAGCGGCTCTGATGACGGGGAAGCTGGTGGAAGCGACGGCAGCGGGTCTGCCGGAGAGCCCCGCCATCGCCAGCTCCGAGACGGCCCGGCCGATCGAGATCTTCTCGGCTCTGGCCTTGGAGCGGGCAGCGGCGAGCACCGTTTCGTCCAGATCTAATGTCGTGCGCATCACGACATCATAGCATCAAGACATCGTTCGGTGGGTACTCAGCACTCGGCGCGGCACAGCCGCCAATAACCCATGGACGCCACCTCCCGGCGGTCCAGGCCGCACGGTCCCACCAGGTGCCGGCCTGTCTGACCCTGTCGCGAGCGGTTCGGCGAGCAGCGACGGCTACCTTCACCTCGGGCGGAGGCCGTCGAGGAATAAGCGTGTCCGTCGGTCGTAGTCGGTCAGGCTGGGCTTGGTTCCGGTGCCGACTTGTCCGACACCGATGGTGTGCCACAAGTGGCCGACCGGATCTCTGCGGTCGCTGGCGACCTCGACGTGTTATACTACGGCGCCGCGGCCAACGGGTTCATTCCCGCGCTCGATCTGACGCCGCGGCGCGCACAGGATCTGATGCCGATCGGCGTCTACACGCCACTGGCGTTGGTCCAGGCTTTCCTGCCGGTCATGCTCGCGCGCGGCGACGGCGCCATCCTGCCAGCCCAGGGAGCCAGCGCGCTACACGGCAATCCGAACATCGCCGGCGGGCTGGCCCTGGCCGCGCAGCGAAACTATCTGCAGTGCCTGCACACCGAGCTGGCCGACAAGAACGTCTACGTCGGCAGCCTCTACATCGGCGCCGCCATCGAGCACAGCGGCTTCCACACCGAGCGAGAAGCCGCCAAGGCTGCCGGCACCCCCGTTCCGGAGTTACCGATCGTCGACCCCGCCCACCTGGCCGACCTGCTCTGGATCATGCACCACTCCAAGAGCCCCTCGGAGGCGACCTACCCCGAGCGTCTCTCAGATCGCTGAACAAACCTTCGCCCGGACGTTCGGCCCCGCCCAGCAAAGCCGCGGTCTTAGCCCACGCCGCTCCTGGGCCGGCAAGTCGACGGTCGCCCATCTCTTGGCGCGGCGGCTGCCGAAGCGGCCCGGCGGGGTCTTGACTGATACCGGGTCACGGTTTCGGCGCCCATCCCGCAAGGAGCTTTGGTGTCCTCTGGTCCCGACTCGGAGTCCCCCGTCGACGGCGTGGCCGGCGCGGGTGATGACGCTGCAGCGCAGGGGCACAACGACCTGGTCGGTCAGCCGCACGACCCGGCCATCGAGGGGCCCATCGAGAAGGCCGAGGCGAGGGCCGCGGCGATCAGCACCGACGACGATCCGATGGGCACACTCGGTCGCCCCTTCAACTGGCGGTCACCGTTCTTCATCGGGGTGGCCGCCACCGCGGGTGTTGCGGTGACCTATGCGTCCATCCGACTGTTCCTGTTCGCCGGGCACGTGTTCATCCTGATCGGACTGGCGCTGTTCCTGGCGGTGGGGATGGAACCGGCCGTCTCCTGGTTGGTGAAACGGAAGCTGCCGAGGTGGGCCGGTGTGCTCATCGTGCTGGGAGTCATCCTCGGCGTGATCGGCGCCTTTATCGCGGCCGCCGTGCCGGCGTTGATCACTCAGGGCGAGCAGCTGGTGACCAATGCCCCGAAGTATCTGCAGCAAGCACAGGACCACAACTCCTTCCTGGGCCGGCTCAATGACAGGTTCCATCTGCAGGACAAGCTCACCTCACTATTGTCTTCGGCTGGCTCCGGGCTCGCCGGTGGTCTGTTCAGCGCCGGGATTGCCGTGTTCTCCGCGGTCGCGGACAGTCTGATCGTGCTGGTGCTCGCCGTGTACTTCCTGGTGGACATGCCCCGCATCCGGGCGTTGTTGTACCGGCTCTTCCCGCACTCGCGGCGAGCCAGGGCCATCCTCATCGGTGACGACATCCAGGCCAAGGTCGGCAGCTACGTACTCGGAAACCTGCTCGTTTCGCTGGTCGCCGGCGGGTTGACCTTCGGCTGGCTGCTGATCTTCGGCGTTCCCTACGCCCTGCTGCTGTCCATCATGGTCGCGCTGCTGGACCTGGTCCCGGTGGTCGGATCCACCATCGCCGGCATCATCGTGGCGCTGGTCACGCTGACCGTCTCGCTGCCGCTCTGTCTGGCCACCATCGGCTTCTTCATTCTGTACCGCTTCGGCGAGGACTACTTCCTGGTTCCCCGGATCATCGGCAAGGCCGTGCAGGTCCCGGCACTGGTGACGGTTGTCGCGGTCCTCATCGGCGGCGCGCTACTGGGCGTCGTCGGTGCCCTGGTGGCCATACCGGTGGCAGCGGGGATGCTGCTGCTCGCCCGAGAGGTGCTCTTCCCGCGACTAGATCAGTCTTAGTCACCGGCCGCCGGTTCCCGAACCGACACCGGCCCGGTGAAACCGGCCGGCGACAAAGCCAAAGACGCCGCCAACGATATCCTCGACCGCTGACCCCGCCACCTGCCGGACCGGCTGCGAGATGAACCGGCTCAGAACATCCAGCCGCCGGGCAGGTAACCGGATGGCTCATCGACCACATGGGCGTACGGGTCGTCGTCGCTGCCAACCTCGTACCCGGCATCGGTGCCGCCGGCGGACGGGTCGTCGCCGGGCTCGGTCCTCGAGGTGGTGTCGCCGGCATCGGGATCGGTGTCGGGATCTTCTGCCGGATCGGCACCCGGACCCTCGGTGGCGCCCTGATCCTCGGTGGTGCCGGGGTCGACGGGCGGGTCCGCCGGTTGCTCCGGCGTGTGCGCCGATTCGGCCCCGTCGTCGACGCCGGCCGTGGTCACCTCACCGCTGATCGGCTCGGCGACGCTCCAGTGCCCGTTGCCCTCGGGGTCGTGATAGGCCAGATCGAACTTTCCGTCGTGGTGGGTCGACACCAGGATCGTGTCGACCTTCCCGTCGCCGTCCGAATCCCAGGCCACCGAGTCCTTATGACCCGATCCGTCGAAGTCCAGCGCGATGCCATCCTTCACGCCGTCGCCATCCACGTCGGTGTCCGCAACGCCGGAGTAGATCTGGGTCGCGGTCGACGTGTCGCCGAACGAATAGGACAGGGTGCCGTCCGCGGCATCCGCGGGCTGGGTCGCCGGGTCGGTCGCCGGCTCGGTGCCGTTGTCCTGATGGCCGACCGAGATGGACACCTGCTCGGTGACGTCCCAGCTGCCCTCACCGCCCCGGTCGTAGTAGGCGGCGTCGTAGTGACCGTCGTGCTGGGTCGAGACCAGGATGGTATCGACGATGCCGTCACCGTCGGAGTCCCAGGCGATCGAGTCTCTGTTCCCGGATCCGTCGAAGTCCAGCAGGATGCCGTCGGCGGTGCCGTCACCGTCCACGTCGACGGTCGGCGGACCGGTGTACTCGGTGTCGCCGAAGATGTACGACAGATCGCCGGCGTTGTCGGCCGATGGTGCGGCCGTCGCGTTCGCCTCGGACGTCGCCTCGGCAGTGGGATCGGTCGACTCGCCTGACGGCTGATCGTCGGCCGGCGGGTCGGACGGGCCGGCTTCCGCATCGTCCGGCGGTTCGTTATCGGCCGGTTGGCTGTCACCGGACGGCTGGTCGGCGGGCTCATCGGTCGGCTCGTCGGTGGGCTGATCGGTCGGTTGATCGGTCGGTTGATCGTCCTGACCTGAATCGTCGGTGGACCCGCTCGCGCCGGCATCGGGTGGGCCGGTCGGCTCCCCGCCGGTTCCGGGCGTGTCCGGATTGGCGGTCTTCGGTGCGACCTCGCCCTCACCGGTGCCCTTACCTCTGCCACCATCAGACTCGTCTGATCCGTCGGTGGCCGACGGCGGGTGGGGCTGCTCGGCCGGGTGGGGCTGCTCGGCCGGGTGGGCTCGCTCGGCAGCCGGTTCGGTCGTCGGCTCGGCGGCCGGCAGCGGTTCCGGAATCGGGGCGGTCTTCAGCTCCGGATAGTCGGTGAGCAGCTCGCCGGCGTCCATCGGCGCGTGGGCGGCCCAGGCACCGGATCCGTCCGGGTCGCTGTAACCGGTGTCGTAACTGCCGTCCCCGTTGCTGTCCACCAGGATCAGGTCAACCTTGCCGTCGCCGTTGGAGTCGAAGGCGATGTCCCGGCCGGAGCTCGTGGAACCGGGGAAGTCGAGGAGTCCCGCATCGGGCCTGCCGTCACCATCGAGATCAACGACAGCGGGGACCTGCGCGACGGTGTCCCCGCCCGGTCCGTAGTGGAAACTCATATTCGCCATAACCGCAACTCGCCCCTTCGGGTGGTCCGTGACAGGTGCTCCTAGAACTGACTCGCCTCGGACGGTACGGCGAACGGTCCGGTTCCGAGCCCACCGGCAGTCGTAACGGGGACTGCTCCCCATCAGAGGGGCGACACCGGTCAGCCGGCCGGTGGACGGCGGTCAACCGGGTGGATCCAGCACTCCCTCGCGACGGGCCCAACCCAGCAATTCAGCCTCGGCCACCTCGCGATCCAACGGTCCCCGATCCAGCCGGAGCTCCTTCAGGAACTTCCAGGCCCGGCCGACCACCGGTCCGGCCGGGATGCCGAGCAGCTCCATGATGGCGTTGCCGTCCAGATCCGGCCGGATCTTCGCCAGATCCTCGGCGGCGGCGATGGTGGCGATCCGCCGCTCCAAGGCGCTGTACGCCGCCTGCAGCGATGCCCGCCGACGAGCGTTTCGGGTGGTGCAGTCGGCCCGCACCAGCTTGTGCAGTCGGGGCAACAACTCGCCGGCGTCGGTGGCATACCGGCGCACCGCCGAATCGGTCCACTCGCCACCGGCGAACCCGTGGAACCGCAGATGCAGGAACGTCAGATCCGCCACGTCCTCGATGAGCTGCTTGGGAAACTTCAAGGCGCGCAACCGTTTACGCACCAGCTTGGCGCCAACCACCTCGTGATGATGGAAGCTCACGCCGCCACCGTCGGCGAACCGCCTGGTGGCCGGCTTACCGATGTCGTGCAGCAGCGCGGCCAGTCGCAGGGTGAGGTCGGGGGCGTCCTGCTCCTGGGCCATCGCCTGTTCCAGCACGGTGAGGCTGTGCTGGTAGACGTCCTTGTGTTGGTGATGTTCATCGCGCTCCAGCCGGAGCGCCGGCAGCTCGGGCAGCACCTGATCGGCCAGGCCGGTGTCCACCAGCAGAGTCAAGCCGGCCCGCGGGTTCGCCGCCAGCATCAGTTTGGACAGCTCGGCCTGTACCCGCTCGGCGGTGATCCGGGCGATCTGCGGCGCCATCGCCTCGATCGCCGCCCGGACCCGCGGCACCGGGGTGACGTCCAGTTGCGCGGCGAACCGGACCGCTCGGAGCATCCGGAGCGGATCGTCGGTGAAGCTCCGTTCCGGCGTGCTGGGGGTGTCCAACCGGCCGGCGGCCAAGTCGCTCAGCCCGCCGAACGGGTCGGCGAACTCGTGCCCCGGCACCGAGACGGCCATCGCGTTGAGTGCGAAGTCCCGTCGCTGCAGGTCGTCGATCAGGGCCTCGCCGAAGCTCACCACCGGGTGGCGGGATGCGCCGTCATAGCTGTCGGTGCGGAAGGTGGTGACCTCGATGAGGTACCCGTGCTTGCTCACCCCGACAGTGCCGAACTCGATACCGGTGTCCCACATCGCCTCGCCCCACGGCCGGACGATCTGCTGGATCTGTTCCGGTCGGGCGTCGGTGGTGAAGTCCAGATCGTCGCCCAGCCGGCCGAGCAGTGCATCCCGGACCGAGCCGCCGACCAGGTGCAGCTGGAAACCGTTGCCGGCGAACAGTTCTCCCAACTCGTCGATGATCGGTGATACCCGCAGCAGTTCGGCGACGGCAGCCTGTTGGGCAGCTGTCAGCCGGGCAGACGAATCCGGCGACTCATCGGAATTGGCAGGAGGGTGGGGCACGGCTGGCGATTCTACGGACGCGGCGGGGTGCGGTGGCCGCGGCGGACCAGCACCGAGATGTCCCGAATCCGTCCGGAGATGCATGGAATGCCGGTTCCGGCCGGCGGATCAGTGATCTGGAGGCGGATTCGGGACATCGATCCTCTCGAAGCGTCGGCGCATCTGCTGTCGCGCGGAGCGGCGCTCGACCCGGAATAGTGGGGCCGGTCACAGCTGCCGACCCCGGGGACCCGATGAGTGAGTCCGGCACTCGTGGTCGGCGCGTTGGTGGCGCTGGGCATCGTGCTGTAAGTGATCACCGCCGTCTGGTTGCGCCGGACCGGTGGCCAATCACTGACGGCGAGGGCGACCTGGTCCACCACATCGGCGGCGACGGACCGGTCAACTGAGTCCAGCTTGCTCTCCCTGAGCCGATCCGGGCCCGTACCGCCGGCGGTGATCGGCTTGCAGAAGTCGCCGATCGGCAGCGCCTGCTGCAGGCGGTGGCCCCCCGGATGGGATACCGGCTGATCGTCGAACGCGGGGTGCCGGCCGGCGATCACACAGCCTTCCTGGTGCGTAACGGCGTGCCAATTCTCAGCCATGCCATCCACCACCTGTCGGACGCCGCCTACGTCGGCCGGGACACCGCCGACGTCCGCGACGACGGGATCGCCATGCGCAAGTACATCCAGCTGATGCGAGTCGTCTTCGGCGGGATGCGCTGGGTGGTCTGGCAAGGTATCCGCGGAGCAGCGTCCGGACACGGTGGTGGAGTACGAGTGGACAGCAGCAAGCGCTGGCGTGGCGAGATCGAGCGGGAGCTCACCGAGATGGGCGGCAAGCTGCCCGACACCTTCGACATGTGCAGCATGATCTGGTTCACGATCACCGACGAGGACGTGGACCAGACACCGGCCGGCAAGGTGTCCAACCTGTTGGTGGGGTCCGCACGGCAGATCGAGGACATTCTCAAGCGCTACCAGGAGGCCGGTATGACCATGCCCCTGCTGTGGCCGCCGTTCCGTGACGTGCCGAATCCAAGACACTCGACGACCTCAAGCGCCTGGCCGAGGAGATCTTGCCCAAGGTCAGCGCCGTCTGAGGCGCCCACCGCGATGAGCGTTTCGAGCCAACACTTCTCAAGCGTGCGCGGGTCGATCACCGGGGCTGACCGGCCGCGCGGTCGATACGGCGCCGGCCGCCCAGCCGGTCCAGGTGACCACGTCGATCGAGACGACCGGGCCGCGCGGTCGACGCTCGACGTACGCGGGGTAGCGCGCCGCGAGTGCGTCCACCGCCTCGTCGTCGGTGTCCAGCACCGACGCCGTACCGTCAGCCCGCGCCCACCAGAGTCGACTCCAGTCGTCCTGGTAAACGTCGACCAGCAGGCACACGGTCGGTCGGGCAGCGATGTTGTCCAGGCGTCGCAGCCGAGTCGTGCTCTTCGGCTTGTCGTCGACCACCGAGACGATCCGGTCGCCGAGAACGGCGAAAGTGATCGGCACCAGATGCGGTACCCCGTCCGCCGAAACGGTGCCCAGGCGGGCGACCCGCTCGGCGGCGAACCGGTAACGGGCCTCGGCCGGGCGCAGGCGCATCAGACCCGGTCCTCTGCCGCAGCGTTCCGCTCGACCTTGATCATCCGTCCTCCGGCAGCGTCACGTCCTCGGTCGAGTATGGCGAGTCGCGGGCACACCGCGCACGACACGTCCGAAGCAGCCGTCGTCGGCCGACGTCGGAGGCGAGGATGAATGGCACCGGGGCCCGGCTGAACTGGGCACAGCACGCGCTGCGCAGGGGGTCTGAGGATGCGGTCGCGCTGGTCTGCCTCCAGGAGGGCGGCCGGCCGGCCCGGAAGATCACGTTCGGCGCGCTGCGCCGGTCGGTGGCGTCGGCGGCCGGCTGGCTGCGCCGGGCGGGCGTGCGTTCCGGGGACCGGGTCGCCGCCTACCTGCCTAACACCGAGCACGCCGTGATCGGTTGCCTCGCGGCCGCATCGGTCGGCGCGGTGTGGGCGTGCTGCTCCCCGGACTTCGGGGCCGAGGGCACCATCGGTCGTCTCGCCCAGCTCAAGCCGACGGTGCTCATCGCCGCAGACGGATATCACTGGCACGGCAAGGATGTCGACCGCGGTGACGTCATCGCGGCGCTGCGGGAACAGCTTCCGACGCTGCGTCACTTCGTTCACGTCCGGTACCTGTTCGACCGTCCGCCACCGCCCGGCTCGACGCCGTGGGAGGAGCTGGTGGCCGGCGACGAGTCGCCGGTGTTCGAGCTGGTCGAGTTCTCCCATCCGTTGTGGGTGCTGTTCTCCTCCGGCACCACGGGACTGCCGAAGGGCCTGGTGCACGGGCACGGCGGGATCACCCTGGAAGGGCTCAAGTGGGCCGGTCTCTACGCCGGGCTGCGTTCCTGCGAGCGGATCTTCACGTACACCTCCACCGGCTGGGCGCTGTGGAACATCCAGATCAACGCGCTCATGCAGGGGGCGAGCCTGGTCCTCTTCGAGGGCAGCCCCGGACATCCGGCGGGTGCGGTCTGGAAGGTGGCCGCCCGCACCGGGGCGCAGGTGATGCTGCTCGGCGCAGCGGTCATCACCGCCACCGCCCACGCCGGGGTCTCCCCCCGGCAGCAGGGACGCGACCTGAGCCGGCTGCGACATGTGTTGGTCAGCGGGTCGGCCCTGCCCTCGGCCGACTACCGCTGGGTGATGGACCACGTGAGCCCGGATCTCCGGATCGACTCGACCAGCGGGGGTACCGACATCTCCGGCTCGTTCGTCGGCGCCAACGAGCACTCGCCGGTCCGGATCGGCCGGATCGGCGGCATTCTCGCCGGCGTCGACTGCGCGGCCTGGGACGAGATCGGTCAGCCGGTGATCGACTCGGTCGGGGATCTCGTCGTCACCCAGCCGATGCCGTCGATGCCGGTGAGCCTGTGGAACGACCCGGACTCCCTGCACTACACGGAGTCGTACTTCGAGACCTGGCCCGGTGTGTGGCGGCACGGCGACTGGGTGACCATGCACTCCGACGGGAGCATCTCGGTGCACGGCCGCTCGGACGCGACGCTGAACCGGCAGGGGGTGCGGCTGGGCAGCGCCGACTTCTACGACGTGCTGGAGACCATGCCGGAGATCACCGAGACGCTGGTGGTCGGTATTGATCTGCCCGACGACGGGTATTGGCTGGGGCTGTTCGTGGTTCCCGCGCCCGGGGTCGTGCTGGACGACGCGCTGGAACACCGCATCGTGACGACGTTGCGAGCCCGACTGACGGCCCGTCACGTACCGGACGAGATCGTCGAGGCACCCGCGATCCCGCACACGCTCACCGGCAAGCGACTCGAGGTGCCGATCAAGAAGATGCTGGCCGGACATCCGCTGGAGCGGGCCGCGAACATCGCCTCGGTCGACGACCCCGACGCGCTGCGCTGGTTTGAGCAGTTCGCCGCGGACCGGTTCCCGCCGGCGGGCTGACCGAGGAATCCATGCGTCTGGGAGCGACTCTGGCCCACTTCTCCCCGGCACCGCCGCCGGCGATCGCAGAATGGTCGAAACGTCTGGTGGGTGCGGGGTTCGAGAGCCTGTGGGTACCGCAGATCGTCGGCCGCGGCTTCCTGGTCCCCGACCCGTTCATCACCCTGGCCGTGGCGGCCACCGCGACCGCGGGAGTGGAGCTCGGAACGGCGACCGTGCAGGTCCCGCTGCACCATCCCGTCGACCTCGCCCACCGGATCCTCTCGCTGCTCCACGTATGCGGCGACCGGCTGACTCTCGGCGTCAGCCCCGGGTCGACCGATACCGACTACGCCACCTTCGATCGGGACTACGCCGAGCGCTTTCGGACCTTCCACCACAACATGGTGCGGCTGCTGACCCCGCTCGAGCACGGGCAGGACGAGCACGCCGACCTCGCGCCCGCCGCGCTCGCCCGGCGACCGCCGCTCCTGCTCGGCTCCTGGGGGGCCAACGTCGAGCGGGCCGCTCGTGAGTTCGACGGCTGGCTGGCGTCCGGCTACCGCAGCACGCCGGACCAGATCATCGCCGCACATGGGCGCTACCGAGCAGCCGGTGGCCGGCGGGCCATCGTCTGCGCCCGTCCGGCTGGCCGGCGAGGCTGACCTCGGCCCCACCGCCGACGCGCTGGCGCGTTACGCAAGGGCCGGATTCGACGATGCCGTCGTACTCATCGAACCGGGAGGGCCGACCCCCGAACAGGTCAGAGCGCTGCTCTAGGAACATCGGCGGCGGATCTTGCAGAGCTGGCCAGATCGGCTCCGGCCGTACAGGTTGGACGCTCAAGGCGACGAACTGATAGCCATCTCGCACGCCGAGTTGGAGCTACCCGTGAGCAATGCCGACAGCCGAGCGATCATGGCCGCCCAGCGCGCGGCGCTACCCGAGCTGCCGACCCACTGACCATTCGGCGCCGGGTGAGGTGCCCGAGGCAGGACAGTTGTCAGCACTACCATCGGACGAGTGCCCACCACCCAGCGATCGCGTCCCCGGCGTCGCCGGGCCGACGAGACGTCGGCGGGCGGATTGGTCGTCCGGACCGCGGAAGGCATCAGGTCCGGGGCGCTGATCGGGCGGCTGGATCGGCGCGGTCGACTGCGCTGGTCGCTGCCCAAGGGCCACGTCGAGCAGGGCGAGACCACCGAGCAGGCCGCGATCCGGGAGGTCGCGGAGGAGACCGGCATCGCCGGCCGGATCACCGCCCGACTGGGCAGCGTCGACTACACCTTCACCGTCGAGGGCAAACGCATCCACAAACGGGTGCACCACTACTTGATGGTCGCTGTCGGCGGCGAACTGTCCGACGCCGACATCGAGGTCACCGAGGTGGCCTGGGTGCCGTTGGACGAACTGCACGAACGGCTCGCCTATGCCGGGGAACGGCGGCTGGCCCGGCGAGCGACGGAGCTGCTGGTGGACAGCGCGTGATCCCCCGCCGGACGGCCACCCTCCGCCCCCCCGGCCGGATCCGGACCCGGCTCGGACGCTTCGCTGCCGTCGGCGCCGTATTGGGAATGCTGATCGCCGGCTTGTTGGTCGGCGGCCCCGCCGCGGCCGGTGTGCCCGCCGCCGGCCGGACCGGCAGCTCGGCCGCCCCCGCGCTGTTCGCCGAGACGCTGGCCTTCACTGTGCAATCCGTCAGCCCGTCGGTGGTCAGCAGGACCGGCGGCAACACGCTGGGGATCCGCGGCACCATCCGCAACACCTCGGCCAGCACCGTCACCAGGCTGATCTACCGGCTGCAACGCGGGGCGCCGCTGGCCAACGGCGCCGCCGTCAGCAAGGAAATCGCCGGTCCGGGCGAACCCACCAGCGTCATCGGCGACTTCACCACCCTGGGCGACCGACTCGAGCCCGGTGGCTCAATGCCGTTCGCGGTGGCCGCCGGTCTGGTCGGGTCGACCGCCGACAGCCTGCGGATCGACCGGCCGGGCGTCTATCCGTTGCTGGTCAACGTGAACGGCACCGTCGATGACGCCGGGGTGCCGCGGGATGCCCGGCTCGGCGAGCTGCACCTGCTGGTGACCGTCACTTCGCTGCCCACCACGGCCGGCAGCAAGCCCAGCGCGAGCAGCAAGCCCGGCGCCGGCAGCAAGCCCGGCGCCGGCAGGAAGCCCGGCGCCCGGCCGACCGCGGTGCCGATGAGCTTCCTCTGGCCGGTCGGCTCCCGGCCGCACCGCGGCGTCGCCGGCATCTTCCTGGACGATTCGTTGGCCGAGGAGGTCGGGCCGAGCGGCGCGCTGACCGACCGGCTGGACGCCCTTGCCGAATCTCGGTTGCCGGCCAGGAACATCACGCTCGCCATCGATCCGATGCTGCTGGACGAGCTCGATCAGATGAGTCGCGGCTACCGGGTCCAGGCGGCCGGCAGCCCCCAGGGGGCATTGACCCGGGCGCCGGCCACCACCGTGAGCAGCAGCGCTGCCGGCTCGACCTCGGTTACCTCCAGCGGCACCGCCGCCGGTTCGACGGCCGGTTCGACGGCCGGCTCGGCGGTCGGCTCGGCGGCCGGCGCAGTCAGCAGCCGCGCCGGTAGCGCGACCGCAACCGCGCCGTCGACGGCCGGTACCGCGACGACCGGCGGGGACGCGCCCCCGCCGGACACTGTCGCCGGCACCGGCGCCGCCGCTGCCACCGCGTTCCTGCAGCGGCTGCGGCAACTGGCCGGTCAGTCCTGGGTGCTGGTTCTGCCGTACTCCAACCCGGATGCGGTGGCGCTGACCAGGTCCGGGATGGGCGGCACCCTGCGGGACCTGGCCGGCACCGGCCGCATCATCGCCACCCGGGTACTCGGCCGGACGCACCTGATCACCACCGTCGCGCTGCCGCCCGACGGCCTGGCCGACCCGGCCACTCTCGCCCACTACCAGGCCGCCGGCTTCCGCTCGGTGGTGCTGTCCGGCGCCAGCGTCACCGGCGGCACGAACCGTTCCTCGATCGGTCGGCTGAGCACCGCCGGTGACGACGCCCTGCCGGCCCTGCTGGACAACTCCGAGCTGCGTCCGGTGCTCACCGACATCCTCAGCCCGACCAAACCGGCCGATACCGGCCGGACATTGAACACCGCGGTAGCCCTGATCGCCCAGCGCTCCCTGGACGGCGATCGGCAGCCGATGCTGCGGGTGCCGGACAGCACCGTCAGCACCACCGGGCTGGACGATCTGGGGGCGGCCATCGCCGCGTTGACCGCCGACGGCATGGTGGGCCCGGCCAATCCGGCCGCACTGGCCGCGGACGTGCCGGCATCCGTCGTCGGCACCGCCGTGTTCCCGGACCCGGCGGCCGCCGACCTGCTGCCGGCCGGCTACCTCAGTAGTCTGATCGACGTCCGGGCCGACGCCAGCAGCCTGACCGGCGCGCTGACCGTCGACAAGGCCGACACCAACCAGGGCGTCGACGCCGGCGATACCGCCGGGCGGGACCTGATCCGGACCATCGGCAGCGCCGTTCGGCCGCTCGCCTCAGTCACCCTGCGCGGCGATCGCGGACCGTCGGCCGCCGTGCTGTCGACCATCACCGCAACGATCGACCACCTCCGGGCCGGGGTGACGATCCGGCCCACCGTCGGTTCCTACACGCTGGCCTCCACCGATTCGCCGCTGATGCTCACCGTGCAGAACACCCTGCCGTTCCCGGTCCGGCTGAAGATGCGGATCAACGGGGGCCAGCAGGCCGGGCTGCTCACCACTGTGCCGCCGATCATCGAGCTGGCCGCCAACAGTCGTCAGCAGGTCAAGATCCTGGCAACGGTCTCCAGGGTCGGCTCGTTCTCGGTGTCCGCCCAACTGATGAGCCCGGACGGCCGCGACTGGAGCTTGTCGGTGCTGCTGCCGATCAGATCGAATGCCTACGGCACGTTGACGATCGTCCTGATCACCGTGGCCGGTGTGGTGCTGCTGCTGATGGTGATCTGGCGGATCTGGCAGCGGTATCGGGCCCGGCAGCAACGGTTGGCCATCGACCGGGCCACCGATGACGAGCGGCCCGCGGCACCGGCCGCCGGTTCGATCACCGCCAGCGTCAACGATCCGGCCGAACGGGGCCACGACACCGCCGACGACCCGGCCGAGCGGGCCGACCACACTGCAGGGGAGTCCCGGTGAGCCCCGTCGCACCCGGGCCCTGGGAACGCCGCCCCCAGCGGACCGGTCGGCATGCCCAACCCGAGGAATCCGAGCAGACCATCCGCACCAACCCGCCAACTGCGCCGCCGCCCGGTCCGTACCTTGCGGGGCGGCCGGGTTCGTACGTGCCGAACATGCCGGCGGTGCCGTTCTTCCCCGGACAGGAAGACGCCACCCTGCTGATCCAGCGGATCACCGACGAGGCGGTGCCGCCGGGCAGCTTCACGTCATCCGCGGTGGAGGAGACCATCCGGCTGGCCGACCGGCCGCTGGCACCGCGCCGGACCTGGGATCGACCGGGCGGCGGTCGAACCCCCGACGGTCGACCGGTGCCAACACGGGTCGCCACCGATACACCTGCCGTGACGGAGTTGCCGGCCGGCCAACCGCCGGCCGCGGACACCGGGATCGGCGCCGAGTTCGCGGCAGCACCGGACGAGCAGCTGCGGACCGCGCGGACCAGCGGCGTGGTCCGGGCCGGCGCGATGATGGCGGTTGCCACCCTGGCCAGCAGGATCACCGGGTTCGTCGCCAAGGCACTGCTGCTGGGGGTACTCGGTGCGTCCATCGCCAACGACTCGTACAACCTGGCGAACACCCTGCCGAACATCGTCTTCGAGCTGGTGATCGGCGGGGTGCTCACCTCGGTGGCCATCCCGCTACTGTCGCGGGCGAGGGCCGATCCGGACGGCGGCGCCGAATACACCCAACGACTGATGACGATGGCACTCGTCGGCCTGGTCGGGGTGACCGCCCTCGCGGTGCTGGCCGCGCCGCTGTTCACCAGGCTGTACAGCTCCGGTGGCGCCAACGCCAATCCCGAGCTGACCACCCAACTGGCCCGGTTGCTGCTGCCGCAGATCTTCTTCTACGGGATGGCGGCGCTGTTCGGCGCCATCCTGAACACCAAGGAACGGTTCGCCGCGCCGGCCTGGGCGCCGCTGGTGAACAACCTGGTGGTGATCGCGATGGCCGTCACCCTCAGCCTGCTGCCCGGTGGTCTGAGCCTGACCGGGCTGACGCCGAGCCAACTGCTGTTACTCGGTCTCGGCACCACCGCCGGGATCGTCGTGCAGGCATTGGTGATGGTGCCGTCGCTGTGGCGATCCGGCTTCCGGTTCCGCTGGCGCTGGGGCGGCGATCGCCGACTCACCGAAGCCGGTGGGCTGATGCTCTGGTCCATCGTCTACGCGCTGATCTCGGCCGCCGGTTACGTGATCAGCACCCGGGTGTTCACCGGCAACAAGGGCGGCTCGCTGACGGCCTACAGCTACGCCTCCATGCTGTTCCAGCTGCCCTACGGCATCCTCGGGGTCTCGGTGCTGACGGCGATGATGCCGCGGATGAGCCGGCATGCTGCCGCCGGCGACATCGAAGCGGTGAAGAACGACGCATCGCTGGCCAACCGGCTGTCCACCATCGCACTGATGCCGGTGGCCGTCGCGATGCTGGCGCTGTCGGCGACACTCGGCCTGGTCACCTCGCGGTTCGGCAACGTCTCGACCGAGGCGTCCCGGATGATCGGCGGCACGCTGGCCGGGATGGCCCTCGGCCTGGTGCCGCTGGCCATCACCCTGGTCCAGATGCGGGTGTTCTACGCGATGAAGGACGCCAGGACACCCACCCTGATCAATGCCGTGATGGTGGCCGTCCGGATCCCGCTGATCCTGATCTGCGGTGGCCTGCGGGACGACCTGATCGCACCCGGCATCGCGGCGGCGACGGCCGTCTCCTACCTGATCGGCGCGCTGGTCGGCGAGATCTGGTTGCGGGCCCGGTACGGACCGATGGGCACGGCCCGACTGCTGCTGACGGTGATCAAAACGGCGTTGGCCGCCGGCGTCGCCGGGCTGGCCGCCTGGTGGGTGTCCGGTCTGCTCGATGACCGAACCGGCCGGCTGGGTTCCGCGGTGATCCAATTGGTGGCCGGCGCGGCCACCGGGCTGATCGTGCTGAGCATCGGCCTGCTGCTGGTCCGGATCCCCGAACTGGATCCGGTTCGGCGCCGGCTGGGCCGGATGCTGGGCTTCCCCGCCCGATCACGGCCCGAGGTGGCACCATCGGGGACGAATCACGGTCCGCAGTTCCTCGTTACCGACAGGCAGGAGTTTCCCGCGGTGGCTTCCGACACCCCCGACGATCTGTTCGGCGAGGACCGGTCGGAGTCCGACGTGGTGACGCCCGCGGAGGAAGCCACCGTAGTCATCTCGCCGGCCGATCCGCCATCACCAGCGGATGACGCCCCGGAGCCGGCCGAGCAGGGCGGGCCAGCCCAACCGGTCGGGTCCGCAGCAGCAGCGCCCGAGCAGCCGGCCGATCCCGCACCCGCCCTTGCCCCGGGCGCCACGGTCGGTGGCCGGTATCGGCTGGTCAGCCAGGTGGCCGTGGACGCCGCCGGGAACCGGTTCTGGCGGGCCAAGGACACCGTGCTGCCGCGGGACATGGCCGTCACCCTGCTGCCCGATTCTTCCGGCACTTCGGCCACTGTCGCCCGCACCCTGCGGACCGGCCGACTGCACCACATCGGGCTGCCACAGACCCTCGACCTGGGAACCGACCACGGCCAGACGTTTGTCGTAGGCCAGTGGGTCGACGGCGCCACCCTGACCGACCTGCTGGCCCGCGGCCCGCTGGAGCCGCCGGTGGCCACCTCGATCGCCGGCAAGATCAGCGAGGCGGTGGCCGAGGCGCACCGCAACGGTCTGGCGCTCGGCTCGATCAGCCCGTCCTTGGTCCGGGTCAATGTGGATGGCCAGGTCCGGTTCTCACACGTCATCGCGCACGCCGCCGCCACCCCGGATGCCGACATCCGATCGGTCGGCGCGCTGCTCTATCTGATGCTGACCGGCAGCTGGCCGGTCAGCGAGCACATCCCGGCGGTCGCCGGCACCTCGCTGAAGTCCGCGCCGCAACGCAACGGGCGGGAGGCACCGGCCGACCAGGTGGTCGACGCCGTGCCGCCGGCGCTGTCCGCACTGACCTCCAGGGCGCTGCACCCCGAGGACTCCGACGGTATCCACGCGGTCGGCGCCCTGGCCACCCTGCTCCGCGAGCCCGACGTGGTGCCGGCCGCGGCGGCCGGCGCCGCCGGCCACTACGGAGCACCGGAGCCGGCCCCGCAGCCGCCGCCCACCATGTCGCCGGCCGACCGGAAACTCCGCAAGGAACGCCGCACCAAACTCGGCCTGGCCGCCACCTTCATCGCCGCCTTCGTGGCGCTGATCCTGATCCTGGTGGCCACCCTGGCCAAGAACGTACTGACCGACATCGACCGGTCCAACGTCGCCGGCTTCGACAACGCCATCGACACCAGCAGCAAACCCCAGGCCTCCGCCACCACGGTGCCGCCGGTCAAGACCACCCGCGGCAGTACCGGCAGCGGCACCAGCAGCAGTCCCCCCACCAGCGCGTCCAGCTCGGCGGCGGCGCCCCCGGCCGGCCAGCCGGTGAAGGTGGTCGACGCCCAGGTGTTCGATCCGGAAGGCAAGGGCAGCAAGGACTACGCCGACCTGGTCGACCGGCTCTATGACGGCGATCCGGAAACCCAGTGGCTCACCTTCGTCTACAAACAGCAGTTCAGGGCCAAGGCCGACGGCGGCTACAAGGTCGGCGTCGGGGTGGTGCTGCAGTTCGACCACCCGGTGACGCCGCAGTCGGTCGAGGTGACCGTGCCGAGCAGTGGGATCCCGGACTTCGCCGGCGCCTCGACCTCGGGGATGACGGTGGAGATCCGCACCGCCAGCGGTCCGCTGCCGGCCACCATCGCCGACACCCAGGTGATCGGATCCGGCCAGATCGTCAACGGGCCGGCGGTGATCACCGTGCAGAACGCCCCGCAGTCGCAGTACCTGCTGGTGTTCCTGTCCCAGATCCCCGGCTCGGGAACCAACTTTCAAGCGAAGATCGGCGAGATCACCGTCAAGGGCACCTGACGATGACCACTCCGCTCGTTCCTCGCTGCGCGCCTGCGGTGCTCAGTCGCTGGTCGGCTCGCAGTGCCGATGGCTCGCCGCCCGAACCGCTCCCTCCGCTCCTTGGCACTCCACTCGTTCCTCGTTGCGCGCCTGCGATGCTCAGTCGCTGGTCGGCTCGCTAGGCTCTGACCGTGCCAGTCCTCGACTCGGGGCGTTCCGACGCCGACCTGATGGCCGCCCATGTGGCCGGCGACCAGGGTGCGTTCGGGGAACTCGCCGCTCGGCACCGGGACCGGATGTGGGCGGTCGCGCTGCGCACCTTGCGGGATCCGGAGGAGGCCGCCGACGCGGTCCAGGAAGCCTTGATCTCGGCATTCCGGGCGGCCGCCCGGTTCCGCGCCGAGTCGGCCGTCACCACCTGGCTGCACCGGATCGTCGTCAATGCCTGCCTGGATCGGATCCGGCGGCGGCAGGCCCGGCCGACGGTGCCGATCTCCGACGACGGCGTGCCGGAGCCGGCCGTCCCCCGGGATGCGATGGCCGACCGTGAGCTGCGGATGGACATCGTCGAGGCGATGGGCACCCTGCCGGAAGATCAGCGGGCCGCGATCGTGTTGGTGGACGTCGAGGGCTACCCGGTCGCAGAAGCGGCGAAATTGCTGAGCGTCGCCGAAGGCACCGTGAAAAGTCGCTGTGCCAGGGGCAGGGCAAAGCTGGCCGTACTTCTCGGTCACCTGCGGAACCAGGACGACGCCGGCTACGTCGAACCCTCGAACGGCGCGTTCCGGGCTCAGCCCGGAGCATCTCCATCCAGGGCTTCGTCAGAGGGACGGGGCGAAGGCGGGGCGGCGTTGCACGGCCACCGAGGGAGAAATCCATGAGCACCGAGTTCCCGGTCCAGAGCGGGCCACCCTGGGACGTCGACACTGTCGCCGACGTGCACGCCGGGGTCTATCCGCCTGAGCAGACCGCGGAACTCCTGCAGCGCATCTCCGCGGATCCGGCCGGTGCCGCCATCCTGGCAGCCCTGGATTCGACTGTCGACAGCCTGTCCTTGCTCCCGCAGCTGACCATGCCCGCCCAGTACTCTTCCCGACTTGAAGCCGCCATCTCGGCCGAACATGCGACTGCCGCCGGTCGCGGAACCACTGCGGCGGCACCGACCTCGGTGCTCCGCGGCGGAATGGCCACGTTGCTGCAACCCGGAGCGGTCGCCGCACCACCCGGGCTGCCCCGACCGGCCGGCATGCCCGGCCCTGGCGGACATTCCGGCGGGCAGCGCCCGTCCGTTCCCCGACCCCGGACCGACCCGGCCGGAACGTCCCGGCCGACGTTCCCGCAACGGCGTCAGCCCGTCATCCCGCCGGTGTTGCCCGGCCGGCCCCGTCCCGAACAGACGACGACGCCGGTCACCGTCACCGATCTGCAGGCGGCCCGGGATAACGCGGCCAGCCGGCCGGAGCCGGCCAGGCCGGCGATCGCCCGCACCGGTCCGGTACCCAGCTCGCAGCGGGTCGGATCACTGCAGGCCCAGCGCAGCAAGCGGCGACGCTGGACCGGTGGGCTGCTGGCCGCCGCCGCGGTGATCGCCGTCGGCACCGTGACGGCGGTCGCAGTCACCTCCGACAAGAATCCTGGCAACGGCCAGGCCGTCGGGCCGGATACCACCATCACCCATTCGGTGCTCTCTCCCGGCGACAGCCAGAATCCATCGGCATTCGTGCTGGAAAAGGGCAAGTACGCCGATTCGATCAACAAGATTGTGCAGGGCAAAGCCGGTGGCAGGCTGGCCGATCCACTCGTCTACGCCGCTTGCCTCAACGCCAACGGCATTCCGCTCGGTGATGTCGGCGGCGCCTCCGACGTCACCTTCGAGGGCAAGTCCGCCTATGCGATCGCCGTCCGGCAAGCGGATCCCAAGAAGGTCAAGATCGTGGTCGTCGGCGCCGGCTGCGGCACCGACGGCGCGGCCGACACCTTGGACAGCCAGGTCGTCGACCGCTGAACCGGCGTTCTAGACCCCGCCGCTGGCGATCCTGCCCAGCCGCTGGCGTTACATCGCCAGCGCGGCGTACACAACGCCAGCGGATGCCCGCACTGCGAATCCGGGCCGGCGTCATACGCTTCGGACGTGGATGCACAGGCGGGAACGACGGAATCAATCCGGTATCGCCGGGTCGTCCTCAAGCTCAGCGGTGAGGCGCTGGCCGGCGAATCCGGCTGGGGAGTCGAGCCCGGCAGCCTGGCGCAGCTGGCCGATGAGGTGCTGTCGGTGCATGCCCTCGGCGCCCAGGTCGCGGTGGTGGTCGGCGGTGGCAACTACTTCCGGGGCCGAATGGCCGACGGCTGGGGGATCGGCCGGGCCGAGGCCGACAACATCGGGATGCTGGGCACCGTCATGAACGCGTTGATGTTGCGCGGCGCGCTGACCGCCCGCACCGACGCCGACATCCGGGTGATGACGGCGATGCCGATCCACAGCGTCGCCGAACCGTTCATCCGGCTGCGGGCCATCGCGCACCTGGAACGGGGAGCGATCGTGTTGCTGGCCGGGGGCATCGGCCAGCCCTATGTGACCACCGACTATCCGGCGGTGCAGCGATCCCTCGAGTTGGACGCCGATGCATTGCTGGTGGCCAAACGCGGCATCGACGGCGTCTACGACCGGGATCCGAACACCGACCCCGGCGCCGTCCGGTTCGTCGCGCTGACCCACGCCGAGGCGATCGCCCGCGGCGTCCGGGTGATGGACACCAACGCATTCGTGCTGGCCGACGAACAGGGGCTGACGATGCACGTCTTCGATGTCGCGGCCACCGGGGTGATGGCCGCCATCTGCGTCGGGGCCGACGTCGGCACCCGGATCGGTCGCGCCCCGGGCGAATGAGCACGGGTTCTGCGGATTGAGCAACGGAAACTTCCATTGCGCATTCCACCGAACCCTTGCTCGTTCCAGCTCAGGACTCGTTCCAGCTCAGGACGCGAGCAGCACCGCGTCGCAGCCGATCCGGTCGTAGGTCGTCAACGCCCGCCGATCGAGGGTGATCAGAGTGCCCTCGACGACGCGGACGGTTTCGGCGATCAGGGCGTCGTAGGTCGCACCGCCGAAGATCCCCGCCGCCGGCAGTCGATGGGTCACCATTCGCCGGTACCACCGACCCTCGAGGGTGAGCGGATCCTCGGGAAAGGCCGCGTCCAGAAATCGGCTGACCAACTCGGCCGGTGCTCGATGCGGCGCCGGCAGCCGGGTGAGCACGCTGAAGGCTTCGACGAACGAATGGGCGGCGATCTGTGGCCGACCGGCGAGTTCGTCGAATGCCGCGGGATGGGCTTGATGCCAGCTGGCGAAACCCGCCACCACCACGCCCGAATCGACGACCCTCACCGCCGCAGCTGCTCCAGGGTGGCCCGTACGGCGTCGGCCGTCAACGGCTCGACCGGAGCGTCCGGGTCGTCCGGCACGGCCACCGGGACGCCGCGATGATCTTCCAGGTGCATACCCATCCCGCTGACGTCGATGCTGACTCGCCCGTCCAGCACGGCGACGTCGACCTGTTGACCGGCGCGCAGGCCGAGTGCTGCCCGCATCTCCTTGGGGATGACGACCCGCCCCCCGGCATCGATGGTTGTGCGCATGGCAGAAGATTACCATCGGGCCGACGCGCCCGCGTCTGGACGACGGCGGGAATGCCGGTCGGTAGGCTGACGTTCACCCCAGACAGGGCAGATCGGTGCCCGTTGGGCGCCCGAGGGGAGTAGGTCCGTGACCGAGAGCATCGCCGTCGACACTGCTGATATCCGGGACGTGATCGTCGTCGGCTCCGGCCCGGCCGGCTACACCGCGGCGCTGTACCTGGCCCGCGCGGAACTCAATCCGCTGATGTTCGAGGGCCTGAGTTACGGCGGCGCGCTGATGACCACCACCGAGGTGGAGAACTTCCCCGGCTTCCCGGAGGGCATCCAGGGGCCGGAGTTGATGGGCAAGATGCGCGAGCAGGCCGAGCGGTTCGGCGCCGAACTCCGGATGGAGGACGTCGATGCGATGGACCTGGACGGGGTCATCAAGTCCGTCACCGTCGACGGGACCAGCTATCGAGCCAGGGCGATCGTGCTGGCCACCGGCTCGGCCGCCCGCTACCTGAACCTGCCCGACGAGCAGCGACTGATCGGGCGCGGCGTCTCGGCCTGCGCCACCTGTGACGGGTTCTTCTTCAAGAACCAGGACATCGCGGTGGTCGGCGGCGGCGACTCGGCGATGGAGGAGGCCACCTTTCTCACCCGGTTCGCCGACAGTGTGACGATCGTGCACCGCCGAGCGGATTTCCGGGCCAGCCCGATCATGCTGGACCGGGCCCGCAAGGACCCGAAAATCCGCTGGGCGACCAACTCCGAAGTGTCCGGGGTCGGCGGCGAGCAGAAGGTGCAGAACCTGACGCTCACCGACACCACCACCGGCGAGACGCGGACGCTGGACGCCACCGGGTTGTTCCTGGCCATCGGCCACGATCCTCGTTCGGAGCTGTTCCGCAACACCATCTCGGTCGACGACGAGGGCTACGTGCTGGTCGGCGGCGCGATCCCCGGCGCAGTGGCCGGTGCGCTCGGCACCGCGACCAGCATCGACGGGGTGTTCGCATGCGGCGATCTGGTGGATCACATCTACCGGCAGGCGATCACGGCTGCCGGCTCCGGCTGCTCGGCTGCGCTGGACGCCCAACACTGGCTGGCGTCACACGGCGCCGGCACGACCGATCCGGAGCCCTCGCGGGAACGCGCTCCGGCCCGCGAACCGGTGCTGGCCTGACGTCCGTCATCCCGGATCACCGACAGCCGGATCAGCCTCCGGATCACCGAACCGACCCTCAGTAACACCCCAGCGGTACCGAACCTTTGAAAGGGATTCACATGGCCAGCATCAAAACCACCGACGCCACCTTCGCCCAGGACGTCCTGCAGTCGGACAAACCGGTGATCGTCGATTTCTGGGCCGAGTGGTGCACTCCGTGCAAGGTCATCGCGCCGGTTCTCGAGGAGATCTCCGAGGCCAACGCCGACAAGGTGACGGTCGCCAAGCTGGACATCGACAACAACCCCGAGGTGGCCGCGCAGTACCAGATCCTGTCCATCCCGACGATGTTGGTGTTCAAGGGCGGCGAGGTCATCAAGCAGGTCGTCGGTGCCAAGCCGAAGGCCGCCCTGATCGCCGAGTTCGGCGACGTCCTGGCCTGATCGGCGGCTCCGGGCGGCGGTCCGTTCGGCCGCCCGGCGGGCGTACGGTGTGAAGGCCCGGAGACGGGTTCGGGAGCGGTCATGGTGCGTGGGCACCGACGGGCTGTTCAACCGACGGAACGCCCGCGGGCACACACGGACGGAGGGCTCAGTTGCTGCGACTCGGCGACGTCGGCCCCGCGGTGGCCCAACTGCGCCGTGACCTGAGCTCGCTCGGGTTGGTGGCGCCGGAGATGCTGGCCAACGACGCGCACGCCGTCTTCGATGCCGAGGTGGATGGCGCTGTTCGTGCGTTCCAGCAGGGCCGGCAGCTGATCGTCGATGGTCTGGTCGGCACCGCCACCCAGCGGGCACTGCTGGACGCCCGGTGGAAGCTGGGCGACCGGACCCTGTCGTACACCCTGTCGGCGCCGATGACCGGCGATGACGTCGTCGCCCTGCAGGCGCAACTGTCCGGCCTCGGCTACAACATCGGCCGACCCGACGGCCTGTTCGGCGCTACCACCGACGCCGCGGTCCGGCAGTTCCAGCGGGACTGCGGGTTGCCGGAGGACGGCGTCTTCGGCGCCCAAACCATTCGCGAACTCGGCCGGATCACCAAACGCAAACTCGTCACCGGTGGCCGCCCGCAGTACCTGCGCGAGCACGAACAGGTCCGTTCGTCCGGGCCCCGGCTGCGCGGCAAGCGGATCGTCATCGACCCGGCCCACGGGGGTGACGACCCGGGCTGGACGGTGGACCTGGCCGGCCGCCGGGTCCGGGCCGCCGACTTGTGTCTGGACATCGCCCGTCGGTTGGAAGGGCGGATGACGGCCACCGGGATGTCCACCTTCCTGACCCGCGGACCGGACGAGAACCCGTCGCCGGAAGAACGAGCCGCCCGGGCCAACGCGGTGGACGCCGACCTGCTGCTGAGCCTGCACATCGACGGGCTGCCGTCACCGCTGGGCAGCGGAGTAGCCACCTTCCACTTCGGCACCGACTCCGGTAACACCTCGACCATCGGTGAGTCGTTGGCCGCTCTGGTGCACCGAGAACTGGTGGCCCGCACCAGGTTCACCGACTGTCGGGTGCATCACGCGGCCTGGGATCTGCTGCGGATCACCAAGATGCCGGCGGTCCAGGTCGAGCTCGGCTACCTGACCAATCCCGACAACCGGGCTCGGCTGCTGGACGGCGAGTTCCGCAACACGGTGGCCGAAGGAATGCTGGTTGCGGTCAAGAGGTTGTACATGGACGGGCGCGACGAGCCGCAGACCGGCACCTTCACCATGTCCGACCTGCTGGCCCATGAGCAGGCCGTCCGCGGCGTCGGGAACTGATCGTCACCCTGGTGGTTCGCCGGCCGACTGGAGGACGCGATGTCCGCACTGCACGACGGTCGGATGAGCCGAAGCCAAGTGGTGTGGGTCATCCTCGGTTGCGGACTGGTGACACTGGGCGCCTGCCTCGGCATCAATGCGTTGATGGGATCGCCCGTCCAATGGTTCGTGCTGGTGATCGCGGTGCTCCTCGTGGTGGTGCTGATCGGCAGTTATCTCTGGGTCCGGCTGACGCCGGGCGGCTGATCCGATCCCTCGGATATCCGTGCCATCGCACCGACCAAGGCGACCGACGGCGCACCGGCACCGGCCGGAATGATGTCCACCAGCCGTTCCAGCGCCGCCTCCACCTCGGCCTTCCAGCCCAGCGCGCCGGACAGCTCGTAGCGCAGCCGCGGGTACCGGCGGTGCGCCTTGACCTCGGTGAACCCGACCGCCCGGGCGAAATCCGCCGGCACCGTGCAGTGTTTGCGGGTCGGCGGCTGCGCCCGATCAGATCTGCGGACCCGGTCTTCCCGACCGAACACCTCCAATGCCCGCACCCCGCGACTGGTCAGCGTCTGCAGCACCCCGTTCATCAGGTGCCGGCCGACGCCCTGGCCGGTGAACCGCTGTTCGATCCGGGCGGCCGTCAGTAGCACCGCGTCCGGCGACACCGGTCCGGACGGGAAGGCGGCCACGCCGGGGACAGTGATCGGCGGCGCGAACAATGCATAGCCGGCGGGTACGTCATCCACGGTGACGATCAACCCGGCGCTGCCCCAGGTCAGCATCACCCCGGACAGCCACACTTCTTTCTCGAACCCGGCGTGGCCGGCCGACTCCTCGAACTCGTCGGCGGTGTCGGTGCCGAGCTCCCAGAACACACACGATCGGCACGGTTCCGGGATCAACCCGATGGTCGACATGGACAGCGGCACGAGCGCGAGCGTCATCCACTATCCCTTCTGTTCGAGGTGCGGTCCAGGTTGACGATCGAGCTGTCCATAGACGACTCGGGCAGGTCGATGTGGAAGCTGCCGATTCGGTGGTTGCCCGATTCCGCCCCCAGCATGGCAAATTTGTGTCCGCTGCGTCCCCCCGACGCTCCGCCGCCGGATGACGGTGGCCGACGGCCTGCGGGAACCGTACCGATCACTTCATCCTGACGCGGCCGTCGAAACCGGCACCCAGTCCTACTGCGGTAGAGCCAGTCGGGCAGAGCGCATGTGATGTCGCCATCGCCGAGGTGCGACTGGTGGCCGCGCACTCTTGGGACGTCTCCGGCCCGCTATCCGCGGGCTGCAAGGCCGCGTTGGTCGCACACCCGGCCATGGTCCTGAGCCCGATCGGCCGCCGACCCGACACTGTCGGCGCCGACCTTGCCGCAGTGGTGGCCCAGATCGTGGCCGGCGACGTGCATCAGCCAACTTTCCGCTGCGCCAAGGACCTCAGGAATGGTGCCAATCGGTGGGGCTGTCCGACGTGCCGGGTGACAGCCCGAGAACATCCCCGTCGGTGCTACAGCCCAAGCCCAGCACGGTGCGATTGGCGTAGGCGAAGTATGCGCAGACCTGGTTGATCTCCAATATCTCGCCGTCGGTGAAACCCGCCCCGCGAAGTTGCCGTACCGCCCGCTCAGTGACTGTCGACGGGGCGAGCGTCAGAGTTTCCGCATAGCGCATAGCCAGCTTGTGCTTGCCCTCCAACGGGGCCGATTCGATATCACCCGCCGTGATCGCCTGCCTCAGTGCGGCGCACCGGTCGTCGTCACCCATCAGGCGCTTCAGCCCGGCGTAGTGGTGCTCGACGCAATAGGCGCAGTTGTTCAAGGAGCTGACCCACACGCCCAGCGTCTCCAGGAACCACACCGGTACCGTATTTGCAGAGTGATGCAGGACATTCTTGTAGAGCGCCAGGTGGCCCTCCATGGTGTGTGGTCGCAGGGAGTGCATCATCATGATGTTGTCCACATTGCCGCCGGGCCCGGCCACCCGGTCGTAGAGCCGCCGCACCCGGTCGTCGGCATCGTCGTAGGCAATGGTGGCAATCCAGGTCATGACATCCCTTACCTCGCGGCCGAATGGCAAGCCCACCTGCGGGCTGTGCTCGATCCGGTGAAACACGCCGCCCGGCGCCCTCGGCGTCGAACCTACCGTCAATGGAGACCTGCAGCCGTGCCCCGGGCGAAGGCTGTGTGTCGAACTGGGTTGTGGGAGAGATCGCCGCACCGGCCTGGCACAGGTAGTGCAGCGGCAGGATCGCACGGTCGGCCCCAAACTGGTGACGAGGCACCGATACCCCAGAGCATGGCATTCGCCGAGGGTTGACCCGGCAGGCTGACGCGTACTGGACCTCAGTGCCCCTCACCCGTCTGATGCTCACGGGCGGCCTCGCTTCGCTCGGGCCGGGCGGAAGTTGTCAAGCCGGTTGAGGCCAGTGGGAGTGATTTTCAGGCTGCGGTGTTGTCCTCCTCGGTGGGTTCGTTGATCCAGGCTGCTGCTGGTAGGTCGAGGATCTTGGGGTCGTTGGTGGTGG
>JAABUR0100000648.1_pt1 | contig 72458 bp, 62 predicted proteins | sample 5560091 | NCBI WGS metagenome assembly JAABUR01 (sample SAMN10711879, study PRJNA513375) | rock metagenome | isolation source: Antarctica rocks | place: Antarctica: Victoria Land, University Valley sud
GCGACACAGCTTCGGTAGTGGAGCGATCTTGAGCACGCAGGGTGGCATGGCCTGGCGTCGTCCTTTGCAGAAGCTCGTCTCGCACGGCGACTCGTGGAGTCCTCTTAGCGGCCCGAGACTCCATAGTCCTCGTCAGTGACGAGACCGCCCCACTCCGATTCGGCGCCGTGCTCGGGTGCCTCCCATATAGCCAGGTGGGTCATGAAGCTGTCCGGAGCAGCGCCGTGCCAGTGCCACTCACCCGGCGGGGTGTAGACGGTGTCACCTGGCCGAATGGTCATAGCCTCCCCGCCTCGGGCCTGGGCACGGCCGACACCTTCGATGACTCGCAGGGTCTGGCCGACGGCGTGCGAATGCCATGCGGTCCGAGCCCCAGGGGTGAAGCGGACGGCGTTGACCCGCAGCCGGGAGGGCACGTCGCGATCGGTGATCTCGTCGATGTAGACCGGCCCGGTGAACATGTCGCTTGAACCCACCCTGGACGCCCTGACTCGCACAATGTGCACAACGACTCCCTCGAACAGTTGGAAGTGCTCCCCCACCAGGGGTAGCGAGGCCCTCCGCCGATGCGTACCAGGCGTACGCATCAGCGATGAGAATCTTGGCACCGGGCTGGCTAACCGGCCTGACCGGCTTGTCGAGTGCGAACGGTGCGCTGCAAGACGAACGGCTACTGATGTCCATGGGCACCGGTGAAAGCTGCTCAGCTGCAGCGACAGTCGAGTCGTCCCGTATGACCCGCCCGGTGACGTGCCCGGTGATGGCACCCTATGCGGGCGCGTCGCTCGGCTGCTTAGGAGATCATCGGTGAGCTAGAACTTGACCGGGTGGTCCACTCGGTGCCGCTGGTGCTGGAGGTGGTCCGGTCAGGACAACTACCTGGCTGGCCCGGCGGCCGAATGCCGCACCTCGGACCCCGCTCGCGCGCCTCCCCGCGCAGTGCACCGGCCGTATGCAGCTCGGTCTGGACGTACGTGCGGCGCCGAAGGTACACGCCTAATGGTCCCGCCAGCGCCAGAGACCTCGAGGGGTCCACCGAGCCGGCAGAGTACTCCGACGAGGCACCAGGCCCGGCCAGGCCGCCGGCATCGTCTGCTGACTTCGGCCTGCCGGGCTTAGCCAATGCTCTGCACCGTTTCGACGTGATGCCGCCCACTCCCTGCCGCGCGGTTGTTGGACCGCCGACGCCGGCCTGTCCTACCCGCTCCGGCGGCTCGTCGTATCGCTAGATACAAGTGTGTGTCATCGACTTTCGGCGTGCCGTTGGGCTCGGCGGGCAACCGACGTCGGGTCGTCACGGAAGGCGCCGCCGGTGGCCACCGAAGACGGCGTGACAGCGTCGAGGTGGCGGTGCTCAGGCGGTGCCGGACGAGGTGGACAAGCTGCCCGACCGGACGGGGCGTGCTGATGGCGCCCCGCACGGCGTGCCGGGCGGTTTGGTCGAGAAGCTCGCGCGCACCCGCGCACCCGCGCACCCGGCGGGCCCAGCGGCTCGCCATGCTGACACCGGTCGTTTCAGCCGGGCCTGCTGCTGCGGCCACACTCGCTGGCAGCCTTCGCGCGGCGCCGTCCCCGGCGTCCGATCTCGTGAGTTGTCCGGCGATCCGGCCGGCGCTGCCCCCCACGGCTCGGCCGCCGGCCGGCCAGGTGCGCTCAGGTAGGTCAACTAGCTTGGGCGGGATCGTGACGGTGCTCCAGGCGACCAAGTCGGGCCGCGTGCAGCGCAGTGGCAGTCATGCGTTGTCCGGACGATTGTCCGAAGCGCCGCAGCACCCCAGGAGCGGGCGTAACGCGTCATTGATGTCTGCGCCGATGCTCCGGAACCGATCGTGAAGGGCTGTTCTGCCCGAGCGCCGGCCCAGCACTGGAGTCGCAGGCCTGCCCGGTCACCGCAAGGGCAAGTGCGGCCAGGCGAGGGCCCAGACGACTGGGCTGGTCGCCAAACGGCCACGAGAGCCGCGTTGCCAGCTCGCCTAGGCCGGAAGCGTCGGCAGGCACCGTCGAAGACGCGTTCATGTCAGGGCCAGTTCGCGTTGTTGGTTTTCCGCCGCCTCACCTTCATGGCTGTCACCCTGCTGGAACGGCGCCCACCGGTGCGTCCGGTCGCGCCGCGGGTGAGGGCAATCCGACGGCCAACGATGCGGGCAACGTGGCCCACCAGCCTGGTGTCATCATGAACCAGAGAGCTGCCCGGTTGGCGCTGCCGGAGCGCGACGACCGAGATGCCGTGCTGACGACAAGCGAGTATGTCGCCGTCGTTCTGGCGCTGGCGCCTCCGTTGACGGCCGATCAAGCGTGGCGCCTTCGGCAGCTACTAACAGTTCCCGGGGAGCCGTTGGCGCCCCGCCGCCGGATGGGAGCCCTCTGAGCTCGCCTCACGGCCACGCCTGGTCATCATGGCCATCCGTTACTTGCGAGCCCGGGTGGGAGCGGACGCACGATCTTCACCACTATCGCCAAACGATCCCAACCTGCTCGGGCCTGAACCGGACGCCTTTGCCGGCCCGGAAACCGTCGCGGTACCTATGGTTGTGCAAACACCGTTCTAACGAGTACTGACGCCCGAGTCGGTTGGCCGTGGAGACAGGAGCGGCCCCGCCGATGCGTGCAACTACGAGTGCGATCCACCGGGCGAGCCAAGGCAATGGGCCGCACGCGGACCTTCGCCGCGGCCGGCGGAAGGACCTCATCGGCCGACGGGTCGGCGTCTGCCCCCCTGCTGAACCGCAGGCGAAGCCTGCCGTCGTTGACCTCGAGGCGGACGTCGTGACGCCGGTGCAGGTAGCCGCGCCGGTCCTTGGTCACCTTGATCCTGAGCGTTCCGCTCTGCGACCGGTGGAAGGGGCGGAGGCACTCGATCACGACGGCGACGTCCGTAGCGGCCAGCTTCGCGCCTGACCCGCGGGTGTACCGGCTGGTGGTCCCATCTTTGGCAGGTGGTCGATCAGCAGCTCCGCCGCACCCTGAACTCGCGCGGCAGGAATGAGCACATCGGCATCGAACCCGGTCACGTACAGGGCTGGGTCACGTAGAACTTGAGGGTTCGCCCCCGCGCCAGATGATCTCGACCAGCTCGGGGCGGAACTCCCGCCCACGCCGGCCGCTCGGCCGGATCCGAACCTGCAAGAGCAGGTCGATGACAGCACGCTTGCGAGCAAGCTCCAACCGGTCCCATCGGTCAGCCACGTTGGCACCGGCCAGCCCGGCGAGCGCGCTGCCGCGCATGAGGACGGCCTGCTGCCGTTCGAGATCAAGCAGGCGGCCTCGTAGTCGCCGGGTAATTGTGCTGAGCTGCTCCGCCGTGATGTCGCCGTCGGCGAACGAGGCGGCGGCCTGGTCGAGACGCACCCGCACGGCCCGCAGCTCTGTTGAAACGGCCTTGGCCTCAGCTCGGTTGTCGGGCGTCAGGAGGTCAAGGGCGTCCGGCTGCGACAGCCGCGCGATGACCGCCCGGGTGACCAGCTCGTCGACCGGCGTGACGTTGCGCGCCGCGTGCGGGCCGGGCCGCTCCGGGGTGAAGGAGGCAGCGCAGCGGTAGATCGGAGTGCCGCCGTTGGCCGTACCGGAGCGCATCGGTTCGCCGCACGCCCCACACCGTGCCAGCCCGGCCAGCAACCGCTTTCGTGCATTACCGATCGAGGGAGTGCGCGCGCCGTCCGTCAGCACGGCAGTCACCGCCTCCCAGACCTCGCGATCCACGATCGGGGGCCAGGCGGCCAGGCCGACGACCTGGCCACGATGCTCACGCAGACCGGCGTTGCGCGGCCGTAGGAGCAACTGTCGAAGGCTCGTGCGGTTCCACCGGTTCCCGCGCGCAGTGAGCACGCCGCGCGCGTCCCAGTCGCGCATGATGCTGCCGAGGCTGTCCCCCGCGAGCACCTGGTCGCAGGCTGCGCGCAGCAGCACCGCCTCCGGCTCGCGAACGGTCAGCTCGTCGGCTTCAAAGCCGAACGGCCGACCACCACCCGTCGGCCGGCCCGCCGCAGCGTTCTCCGCCACCCGTCGGCGCACGCGCCGGGACAGGCCCTCCGCCTCGGCCCGAGCCACCGCGCCCTTGATCCGAGCGACCAACCGCCCCTGCTCCGTGGCCAGGTCGACCTCCCCGCCGACGGATGCGAGGGCGACGCCGTGTCGGTCCGCGATGTCTAGGAAGTGCTCTAGCTCCACCGGTCGGCGGTGCAGCCGGTCAAGATCCCACACCAGCACGGCGTCGATGGTGCCGGCCTCCAGGGCCGCCAGCAGGTCGCTGTAGCCGGGGCGGCGCTTGCCGGACGTGGCCGACAGGTCGTTGTCGCGGTAGACCGCCTGGACCCGCCAGCCCTTCCGCTTTGCGAGCGCCCGGCAGTCCGCCTCCTGCCGATCGACGCCGAGCCCTTCGCCGGCGCGATCCTGTGAGATGCGGGCGTAGAGAGCAGCGCGTCGGGTCATGGTCCTACTATGCCGTATAATGATGTCCGGCAGGCCGGAGTTGAGCGCGATCAACAGGTCGAGACACTCCTCCTGGCGCACCTCGCCGACCAGGATGCGGTCGGGCCGCATCCGCAGCGCCTCCTTCACCAGCCGGCGCAGCCGCACCTCGCCGCTGCCTTCGAGGTTGGTCTGCCGGGTCTGCATCGCGACGACGTCCGGCAGCGGGATGCGGAGCTCGAAGACCTCCTCGCAGGTCACCACCCGTTCCCGGGCGGGAATGGCGGCGGCCAGGCAGTTGAGCAACGTGGTCTTCCCGGCTTGGGTGCCACCAGCCACGATGATGTTGAGTCCGCTGGCCACCGATGCTTCGAGGAAGCGGGCCGCCGGCGGCGTCAGCGTGCCGAGCGCGACCAGCTCATCGAGTGAGTGCGCCGGCAGCAGGAACTTGCGGATGTTGACCGACCAGTGCCGTCGGGTGATGTCGGGGATCACGACGTGCAACCTGGACCCGTCGGGCAGCATGGCATCGACGAAGGGGGTGGAAAGGTCCACCCGGCGCCCAGAGGACTTGAGCATCCGCTCCACCAGGTCGCGCACCTCCGCCGCGGTCAGGATCGTGTTCGTGAGCTCGCTGCGGCCGCGCCGGGCGATGAAGATCCGTCCCGGCTCATTGATCCAGATCAACGACCGACTAGCAGTACTCTCCTCGTATGCCAGCGGGGATCTACACGCGCATCAGCCGGGACGATCTTGGCGACGGGCTGGGCGTCGAGCGGCAGCACCAAGATTGCCGCACCGTCTGTCAGCGTCGGGGCTGGACCGTCATCGACGTCTATGTCGACAACGACATCTCCGCCTACTCCGGCCGGAGCCGCCCCGCATACAAGCGGCTGCTGGCTGACATTGCGAGTCGCAAGATCGACATGGTCGTGGCCTGGGCTCCGGAGCGGCTTCACCGCTCGCCCCGGGAGCTGGAAGACTTCCTCGAACTGATCGAGCGCACAGGAACCGCCGTCGAGACGGTCAAGGCCGGATCATGGGACGTCTCGACCAGCCACGGTCGGCTGGTAGCCCGGATGTTGGGCGCCGTCAGCCGAGCTGAGAGTGAGCGCACGGGTGAGCGGGTGAGTCGAGCTCACCAGCAGGCCAAGGAGCGTGGCCTGTGGCGGGGACCGATCCCCTTCGGCTTGCGCGCCAGTTCTCTGCCTGGGCAACCAGAGCCGGACCCCGACCAGGCGCCGGTCGTCAAGGACATATTCGACCGGGTGCTTCGGGGGGACGCACTCACCCGCATCGCCCGGGATCTGAACGCCTCCGAGATGCGCCCTCGTCGAGGGCAGGCATGGACTCACACCGGCATCAGCCGGCTGATCTCGTCCCCAGCTCTCGGCGGCTTGGTGGAGGTCGACGGCGAACTGCAGGCAGCTGCCTTCAACGGTGTTGTGGCCAGCGAGGACTGGCGCTCAGCCCGGGCCGCACTGCGGCGCCGGCCCCGAGGGGAAGTGCGACGTCCTCGAGAGAAACTGACCCTCCTCGGTGGATTACTGAGCTGCGCGGAGCACGCCTTCGTGCTCTTTGGTGGGAGTGCGGCTCACGGTGCTATCTACGTGGCAGACCGGCCGGGTCAGTGCTGCGTCGGCATCGTGCGGGCGGCAACAGACGACCTGATCACGACCTTGGTGATCCGACGCCTAGGACAGCCGGACGCCGTCGATCTGTTCCAGGTCCGGCGGGACACCACCGCCATTGACACCGAGATCCAGGAACTGCGCCAGCGACGTGAGGAGCTGGCCGATCTCGTAGCCGAAGGTCTCCTCACAGCGAGTGCGGTTCGACCGCGGCTCAGCGCTCTCGCAGAGCGCCTGGGAGCCCTCGAAGCCGCCCGGTCCCCCACTTCCATCGACCCCGAGGCCTTCGTTCGACCTGGTGCTGCCTGGGAAGCCTGGACAATGACTCAGAGGCGGGAAGTGCTTCGCCTCCTGTTCGCCGGGCTTGCGGTACGTCACGTGGGCCACCGCAACGGTTCACGATTCAATCCAGAACGACTCCAGCTCGAGTGGGCCCACCAGAACTGAGGTCATCCATCGACTGGCATACTGGCGCCGAGACTGCGGGGCGGCACTGGTTCGAAACGTCCGCAGGCTCTGCTGCCAGCGCGCTCGCTTGACGAGTTCGTTGTTTGCGAGGCTGACCGCTCGGGCGGCTGCTCGTCGAGGCCGTCAATCGTCCCCGTGAGGCGATGTTGGCTGGACCCCCCCGGGGCGTTGCCCCGCCGTCCGAGACCCGCCTGGAATGCTCAGTAGCTGCCGAAGACGCCACACCTGGTCGGCAGTTAACGGAGGCGCCTGCGCCAGCACTACGGCGACATACTCGTCCGTCCCTATCGCGGCTTCCCGCTCGCCACGCGGCGCGAGCGCTAATCGGCAGGATGCCCGGTGGGTCATGACAGCAGGCTGGTTCGCTACGTTGGCCGTCGGATTGCCCGGGCTACGGACGGGCGGCATCCGAGGTGACGCTCATCGGCAGGCGTCAGAGCTGCCGCCAGACACCCGGCAGCGATGCGCGGACCGGCCTCCAAGCCGACGGGGCTGCCATCGCCTTTTCTGCTCCGCGCCGGTCGGGGATGAACCTCGCGAGCGAGGACGAATCTGCACCGTGCCCCGGGCCGCCATCAGCGACGGCATGCCCGAGGCGCTGCTGCTGCGGGGTACGGACAATCGTCCGGACAACGCTTACCTAATAGCCGTGTGCTCGCGGGCTGCACTAGGCCTCGGCGGACCTCGCTGGCCGCGCAATCAGGAGTCTCACTTGCGGCGTCTCAGTGACGGACAACCCCGAGGCAGTGACGGGAGGGGAACGCTGGCTCGCCGAGCATGACCGCCGGCGGGTGTGGCCGCGGCAGCAGGCGCGCGCCGACCTCAACGCGCCGGCATCTCTTTCTCGGCGCCGCTCGGGGCGCCCGCGCCAGCGTGCTGCTCGAGCAGATTCCAGGCGCCACGTTGGACGTGCTCGACCGCAGCAGAGCCGCCCGTGGCACCCCTGTGTCGTACGCCGACACTCCGCGATGCACGACCCCCCGTGCGGCCTTTCGAGGCCGTCACGTCGGCTCCCGTACCGCCCCCGCTGCGCCTTCCGGCGCAGCCCTGACGTCGGTTGCCCGCCGAGCCCAACGGCACCCCGCAAGTCGACGACACACACTTGTATCTCCGATAGGGCGGACCCCCCGAGCACGTCGGAACGGCCGGCGTATCCGGCCCAAACCGCGTGCCAGGGAGGTAGGCGGCATCAGTTCAGACGGGTGCGGAGCACCCGGCAGGCCGTCGCGACGGGCACACTCCGTTGGCGGCAAGCTCGCGGACCACCGGGAACCTCAATTTGGGCGGACAGCCCCCAGGGCGAAGTAGGCGCTGGCTGGCTTGACGATCTCGAGCGCCATCTCGAGCACCCGGCGGCGCCGGCGCAGCTCAACGAGCTCGCGGCGTTCGTGGCCGGCCAGCCCGTCGCGCTGCCGTCTCTCCCACCTCGGTCAGCCCCATCCCCCGCCGCAGGCAACACTCCGCGATCCCAAGGCTGATGGAACCTTGGCGATCGGCTGCTCGCGCCGGCGGGCCAGCTCCACGGCCCGTCGGCGGAGCTCAGGCGGCTTGGCAGCGGGCATCCGAGCTCCTCTCGGACGACCGCAGTCGCCTCTGTCAAAGGTGTCCGGGAAGTGGGGGCCGCTCCACGTGTCAGAGGCTCCTCCGTGAGTGCAAGACCTCGCTGCCGCGGGTGGGCCATCGCCTCCGGACAGTCAGGAGTCTCACCTGCAGCCGGACTCGCGCGAAGGCCAGCTCGTGTAGGAGCTCGACTGGTTCCCGTCGGGAGTTAGGAAAGCGTCAGAAGGCGATCACGCACCCCCAATGACGCCTTGACGGATCGCTTCTTGCCTGCCAGCCTTGCCTCCCCCACCCCCGGGGAGGCAAGGCTCGGGCACGACCGACTGGAGGCAACCGATGCGCGTACCCAAGAGAACAGCCGCTGCCCTGGCAGCGGCGTTCGTGATCGCCGGAATGCCGAGCCCCGCAATCGCCGGCAACATGACGGTCCAGTCGCCGATGTCCCTCAGCAGCTGCGATGGTGGCGGCACTTACGTGGGCTCCGGATCGAACAGCCTGTCCAACGGCACCTTCTCTGCGGGCTTCTGCGCCTATGCTAATCACGGCATCGGAACCGCGAACGACCAGTACAAGAAGACGGCGGGCTCAACAGTCTCTGTGTACTTCACCTGGGAGTTCACTAACAGCAACGGCGGCGTCAGCGTGGACCGTCAGCCATTCTCTGGGCCCTTCACTGTCAGTGCTGGCCAGACGGTCAGTGCCCAGGGTCGGTATGCGAGCCCTGGTAAGCAGTCCTCGTCAGGGTCGGCTGGATGTGTCCGCGGCGTGATGAAGGTCGGCGCCGACACTTTCACGACCCGGGTGGTCTGCTACTAGTACATGTGGTTAAGGTGTGGTTGTTGGTCACCGAACCGATGACCACACCTTTCGACAATGCAGGGAGAGTGTAATGCTTGCAGCCGAGTTGCGGGCTGTGCCTTGGGCTGTGCCTGGGGCTATCGCCGTGCTGATCATAGCCAGTGTGAGTAGCGGGTACCTCTCTCGCCGGCTCGATGTGGCATGGGGGGCCGCTTTTTGGCTCGTTGTGTCGCTTGGCGCGATCGTGGTGGCGACGCTGACGCCCGGAATTGACGCCGGTGCGGGAAGACAGCGGTTTGCGTCCTTTTCCTTTGACTCGGGCGCATGGCAGCGATTAACTTCCCTCAACGCAATTAGTTTGAACGTCTTGCTCTTCATGCCGTTGGCCGGTTTGGCCGTCGCCGGACCACGAAGAGTCAGACTGGCACTCACTCTGGTCGCCGTAGCGTTGGTCCTTCCGGTTGCTATCGAATGGACGCAGTGGCTGTTTCCCCAGCTCGGACGTACTGGTTTCCAGCTAACAATAGCGCTTATGAACACGCTGGGGGTTCTGATCGGGGCTGTCTTTGGCTTGTTCATACGGACGTGGATCGGGCCGATGGGAGCTCGGCCGAACCACCCAGCCGCACAAACCACTGCCGCCATAGTGTCGCGCTAGGTAAGTAGCGTTAGCTGGTGGGACCATGATGCATGTCGTTGATTAAGTTCGAAGATCCCGTTAAGTTGGCTTGTATGACTTGAGGGGCCTCCCGGCGACCTGCGGTGGTCACGTACGGTGACCTCGGGAGGGTCCCGGCAGCGACGGTTTTCGGGTGAGCTTCGGGCTCGTGAAAGAGATCGTCGTCCGGGGCCCGTCTCCCGAGCGGACCCGTTGAGGGAATTGGTAGCCGGCCGCGGCGGCGTCCCACGCCGATGCAGGCGGCGTAGCACCGGATCACCACAAGCACGGGTGGCGTACCTACCCATCGCGTGGTCGGGGAGCGGGTCGGGAGACACAAGCCCCCAGGTGATAGGTGGTTAGCGGCGCGCAAGGGCTCTCCCGACGTTGGTGAGCTTCAGCGCGTGCATGGTCCTCTTCGCCGGATGCCACGGGCCGGAGCTCCTACTCGCAAGCGAAGAGAGAACCCTCGTGCAACTCGACGCTAACCCTATCGACCCGGCCGTCGCGCCGACGGTGCGGCTGCGGCGGTGGCGGAGCCGACGTCGATGACCTGGCTGCCGCTTGCGGTGGCGGTGGAAGCGGCCGGCGGACGGCTGTCCCTGGTCGGGCTCTCGCCACGCCGCCCGGCTGCGCGGCGCGATCAGCGGCAAGAACAAGTCCGACGTCATCGACGCCGATGTGTTGGCCCGCGCCGGCGAGGTGTTCGAGCTGACCCCCCCGCTAGACGTGGTCGATGGGCTGGCGGTCTGCTAGCGCTGCATCGATCAGACGCGGCGCTGGCACGCTGTCCTCCCTCCTGACTGAACGAGGCAAGTGACCCTCAAAAGCGAGGCAACCAACCAACACCCCCGGCGGCGCGGCGCCTTGCCTCTGTAGTGTGTCCACAGTTGACTCGTCTAGACACGCCACCGTCTGGAGGAGGGCAACATCTTGATAGGTGTTATCCGTACCGGGGCCGCTGCGGTAGCCGCTGCGGCAGCACTGGCCATTGCCCTTGCAATGTCAGCGTCACTCGGCACAGCTGGTCCCACGGCGGACCCACCGCCATCGCCGTCTCCGAACGGGCACAGCTGGTGTTGCTGAGTCGGTAAGGAGTCTCAAGGCACCGCTGCGCGGGCGTCGCAACCGACCGCCGCCGTTGCGTCGCCTAATTGCGAGCCGCAGTTGTGGGCGTGACAACCGTCGAAGCCGGAATCCCCACGATGCCAAGACACGCCATACCTGCTCGGTACGCGTCACGAGACCCAGCGGTGTCGCCCAGGCCCTCTAGTGCCGCACCCAATTCTGCCCACAGTGCGCTGGCCCCCCGTCCGGCCCCGGCCGTTGTCAACAGAGCAGCGGCGTGCCGGTAATGACGCTTAGCGGCTCGATTATCGTCAGCGGCCAGCGCGACTTGGCCGCGCAGCGCGAAGATGCTGGAAGTCTCCAGTCGCGGGTCCTCGCCCAGCAGCCGAAGCGCGTCGGCGGCGTGCTCCTCAGCAACGTCCAGCTGGCCCATCAGTAGCGACGCCCGCCCCAGCATCTCGTGGCAGTAGGCCCGATCAACTGGTGTGCCGTCCTGCTGTTCCAGCGAGGCTTGGGCGCGCGTCAGGACCTCGAGCGCCCGCTCCGCGTCGGGTGAGGACGCCCGTAATAGAAGCCCCCCGTACTCCACCCGCAGTCGCGCCAGGTTGCGTTCGTCGTCCCCCTCAGAGAGCAGCGCCAAGGCGCGTTCAGCGAGGGCGAGCGCCTCCGGTAGCTGGTTCCGCTCGGACAGGAGCGAGCTGGCGTTCCAATAGGCGGCGGCCCGGGCAGCCGGACTGTCGATCGCCTCTGCGTCATGCAGCGCGTCCTCGACCAAGATGAGAGCCCGGGTTGCATCCCCTCGCTCGTAGTACGCCGCCGCCAGGGTGACCACGAGCTTGATGCCGTCGGTGGTAGCCAGGAGTCCTAGATCAGTCAGTCGTCGTCGAGCGTTCTCTCCGACCTCGACAGCCCGCACAAGATCGCCCAACTCGCGGTAGCACCGGCACACGGCCACCGTGGACTGCAGCCGAAGGTCCTCGTCCTTCGTCCGTTCTCGCAGGTGCTCGAACGCAGCCGCGGCTTCCTTGAGCCGGCCCAGCGCCTCAAGGGCGCGGGCATGTCCCCAGGCAGCCTCGTCAGCAATCCGCCCAGGATTTCGATCGCCAAGCGACGCCAGGACCTCCCGGAAGCGGCGCTCAGCTTCGTTTGCCTCACCGGACTTCAATGCCAGATCGGCGTACCGGATGGACAGGCGTAGATCTTCGGCCTCGTCCCGGCTCACGCCGGTCATAAGGTGCTCGACCGTCGTTCCGAGGCGTCCGGCGATCAGTTCGACTGTCGTGCGCTCGGGTCGACGCTGCCCGGACTCGATACGGGAGATGTAAGCCACGCTCAAGTCGGTTCCAGCGACGTCCGCCTGCGTCAACCCGCGCGCCTGCCGCAGCGCTCGGACGCGAGCTCCCAGGACGCTTGCATCGGCAGCTCGAGCCTCGGAGGCCGAAGTATCCACCTCGTCATCATGCCTCCAGTTCGCCAGCGCGCTGCAAGCACTCATGTGAGGGCCGTCCACCGCTCGACGGCTAGATCTTCCCCAGGTTGACAAAGCCAGGCGATCGCTCATTCGGCGGGTCGGGCGTGGGATCCGGCTCTCCACCCGTGTCGCGGAGATACTCGGTCGGCTGGATGCGGCGGAGGCGGGGCTGGCAGCGCTGGTCTCCGCACCGGCCGGGTCCGCGTCGCCGCGTTCCAGTCCACAATGCGTCCTGGTGCCGCTAGCCGCCGCGACACTGCGCCGGCGGTACCACCCCGGGCTCGAGTTGCAGCTGGCAGAGGCCAACCACCCCGCAGTGGCACGGAAGCTACTGCGCGACGGCGAGGTCGAAGTCGCTGTCGTGTTCCGCACGACGAGACCGTGGCCGAAGACGGGATCCGGTACGGGCAAGCACCTCGACGACGACCCGATGTACCTGCACAGCCTGCACCCCGGTCAGACGCTCGCCGACCATCACGACTCAACATGAATTGCCGGGTGTCAACACTGCCGCGCCGACTTCGTCCAAGCCTGCGAGGCCGCTGGATTCACGCCCAAGATCGCCTACAGCAGCGACGACATCGTCGTCGACCAGACGCTCGTCGCGGCAGGGCTGGCTGTCACCACGATTCCCGGGCTGGCGCTACGGTCGTATCAAGCCGACGGCGTCCAGGCCAGCGAGCTGTCGGAGGCAGCGCAGTTCAGTTGCCTGGGCCGTTGTCCGGCTTCGAACCGCCCCCGAGGCCGGTCTCCGGAGCCCGGTGAACGTTCGCCTAACGGCTCGCGACCTCTGCGCGTCGCCCGCACGAAAGCAGACATTGAGCACACAAGGGCAGCGGGGGGCTGGGGTGGTGTCAGGAGAGGAGGGCATGCTCTCCTGCGGTGCCTGCCGGATGAACTAGCGAGACGTCGCCACTTGTTGCGCGACCCCTAATCTGTGTCACGCGAGACTTCTGCGGATTAGCGCCAAGGATGCAGGGAGGACGGCCATTTCAGCGAACAAGCCGAAGACAACGGCAACAAAGGGTACGACCACGGGAATGGCGGCCGCGTTCGTCAGCGCAAAGTGTGATTGATTTGTTGCGGAGCCGGGGATTATATAGCTCCAGATGAGAAGCCCCAGCACTGCCAGGAGTGCTCTGACAGAAACCTCAACACGCTTTAGGTTAGGCATCTTTCCCGACACCTTGACCCGGCGGAACTCGATAATTGCCCCTAGCACTGTCAAGAGGAATGCGCCAAGACATGAGGCCAGCAACCACGCGCTCGATGTGCCAATCAGGGGTTCACCTTTCTTGTTTGGCTGTAGAGCGGATATGACGGCCGCGTAGGCACCGATGACCTCGCCTGGGACCCACTTGATAATGACCGCCAGGCCATCCGCTCGGCTAGGAGCGACACCGTCGACGACACGGTCCTTCGTCGCTGCGTCGACACCAGCTTCAGTTGCAGCTTTACGCGTGTGCGACCGTGCACCCTCCATTAGGAACGCGGTTGTACCAATACTGTAGGCGCTCATCGTCCCTGTACCCCCACTATAGGTGACGTTCGTAGACGCACCTGCGCCCTTCCTAGAGCTCGCCCCGGCTCAGCCGACCGATCGTTGAGATGCTCGGAGAAAACGCATACAAAGCGCCCCCAGTGCGCACGAACTGTCCAAAGGCCACTTGACGCACGGGACCGTCCTCTCGATGAATCGTGGCGACTGACGAGGGTCCGATTACTGGATCCGCCCCGTCGGCCTCCTCAGGGAAGTCGACCGCGTTTGCCCATCTCTGTTGCAGGAACTCGAATCCGCGAGCTATGTCAGCCATGTAGGCGGCAAAGATGAGGCCCCGAGGGCCATCCACCCCATGCCCGCGGCCCTCCGCGGGGTCGAACTGCAGGCCGAACGGAATACCTCGTCGAATGATGCGGTGGCGTTGCGCTTCCGCCTCGCCTGGGGTCGGACTGTTCCGCGGATAAACCTTCCGAATGTGTGCGAAGCGAGGAGTCCGCACGCCGTCCTCGTCGTTGGCGTAATCGAAGTTGTTGTCCTGACTCGAGTCACGACCGGACCGCCGATCAGCCTCTGGAGCCTTGTCGAGCGGTGAACCCGACCGCCACCGACCGACCGCTTTGGCCGCCAACTGGTCGGGCTTCAGCCCACCCTGCTCCTGATCTGCACTCGCCTGCTCAATCATCTGTGCCCACCAACCCGGCACGTCTTGCACGAGTCGTCGAATTACCAGGAAACTACCGTTGCGCAGCCACTCCAAGGTGCTTGCCGCCCCCGACTGGTCTGGGTAGCCCAGCACGAACTCCCCGGCAGCGACAAGATCCGTGCCCGGCCGATCCTTCACCTGGCCGGGGGTCGCCTCATCCTCCTCATCGAAGCCGACGACCCCCGGTTGACTGATGCCGTCTTTGAATCCGAAGTGCTCGTGCCCTCGGCGTGCACCAGTTAGCGTGGCACCGGCTTGCTCGAACACTAGCGTGGCGCCGTGGCGCGCTAGGGACTCACGCTGCCGCGCCAGTTCGGACTGCAGATCAGTGGCGCGATCCGCCGCTACGATCAGTACCGCGTGTATCCGCTGCTCGGAGCGGCCGAACAGCCAATTGTCAGCTGCGCTCGGCCCAGCGTCTCCCGTGATGGCCGCACGGTTGTGGGCGCCGTTCAGGTACGGATCATCACCCGGCTCCGGGCTCAACAATGCCGTGTTGGCCAACAGTTGTACTCCTTGGGCCGTCAGGCCGAGATTCACCCAAACGGCACCCAGATCTTCCGGATCACCGCCACCAGCGCGCCGGGCCCGACTAAAGGAAGCGTTGAACGTTGCGACCTGTCGGGTGCTAGCTAGCCGAGGAGCCAATTCACTCAGCCATGTCCGACCGCTGGCCTGGTCGGCGAGCTGGACGAACAGGAACGACTGACGGTCCTTCCGGAACCCAGCCAGGATGTTTCCTTGGACGTCGTCACTGTCGCGGAGTTCCGGGAACGCCGGCGGTGTGGGCGGTGTGGGCGGCGGGATCGGCACTGGGCCCGGGTAGGTCATGGTCCCTCCGTCAGACGAGTGCGGCACGACTGAGCGCTCGGAACCCAGCCGTCGCCGACGCCAGGTTGCCAGGGACAGTCAACGCGCGGAGGCGCGTGGAGTCAACTCCCGGAGTCGGCAACTCTTCCTCCTGCTGGCCGTGGCCGGGCCCGCGGACTAGGCGCACTCGGGCAAACCGCGGGCACCGTGCGGACGTCATCCGGGTCGTGGGCGACGGCGAGGGCGCCGCATCTTCGGCAGCCCTCGAGCGTCTGGACGGTCTCGACCGTCAGCGTCAGGCCGACCGGGTCGCGCATCGCCGCCAGGACACGCACTCCGGGGACGCCGAACATTACGGAGGCCGCCGTCGGGCAGCCCTCAGTACAGTCCATCTCGTCGAGGCCTTCAGATCAGGTGCATGGTCGCTTCTGATCATCGAAGGCCTCGACCCGTCTCAGGGCGAAGCGAGCGCTACCGGCGCGTCGCCCCCACCACGCTCAGGTCCGAAGAGCCCACAATCACCTGTTAACGGCGCCGAGCACCCCCGGAACACCGCGACCGGCAGGGTCACGAAAAATCAGGGCTAGGACTGCGAGGCGGTCCGGACAAAAGAAAACCTCGCGACCTCCGGGGCCCAGCGGCGAAAGGGGCCGGCAGGGGTGCCGGACCAGTCAGGCCGAGCGGCCAACCAGGACCGAACGGCGCGCAACTCACGAGCTGCCGGCCCAGACCTCGCGCGCACTGCGTCGCAGACCGAGCCCAACGAAGCACGGTCATCGCTAGACGCCAGTTGCGCGAACAGGTCTGCGGCGACGTTGCGCTGACCAGTGGCAAGGGCAAGCAGGAAGGCAACGACGGCGAACTCGGCAACCGGCTCGTCTCCGCTCGCAAAGGCCGCCAGGTCAGCCTCGCGAGCTCTCAGGAGTTGGTAGATGTTCACGTACCGTTTCACGGTTCGCGGGGTTACGCCGACCAGCGGAGCAAGTCCGGACAGGACCAGCTTCTCCTGAACGCCGAGTTGCAACTGCGTGGCCGCCAGTATCGGCTGTTCACCGAGGGCAGCGTCCCCGGCTAGCGCGGAATCCGGCCTGAGAGCCGCTCCGTCCTCCCTAATCGGCCGACCCCCAGGGTTCTGCCTCTGCGAAACCGGCTGCTCCAGCGAGCCATCTCGCCGACGACTTCCAGGCGTGGCCTCATCCGGCCTGGCAGCTTCGGAGGATGTCCGCTGCCTCACCTCCGGGTCGTACGTCGCGGTAACGGCCACGTCCCCGGTCAGGGCCTCGACCATGCGCCGCACCTGGCGGTCGCCCATGGGCCGGAGCTGGATCGGCATCTGAATGATCTTCTCCAGGTAGTCCATCGGATCGGCCGCGTCGACGGCCGCCCCTCCAAGGAGCTCCCGGTAGTGGGCGTGCAGAGCTTGACGCAACCAGCGAGTGTCGACCGCCAGCACTACCGTGAAGATCGGGAAGTCGAACAGCAGGTGCACCGCCTGGAGCACGTCCACCACCTTGTCCGGCGGACAGCGGTCCAGGTCGTCGATCACCACCAGCGCTCGCTCCAGGCCGATGCCATCATCGCGTGCGCCGGCGTCCTCGGCGACAGCTCGGGAGAGGTCGTCGAACAGACGCCGACTGTGCGCGACGAGGGTCAATCGCGCGGCGTAGTCACCGCTATCCCGGAACCGACGCAAGGCAGCCGGCACTCCGGCCTCGGACTGGGGCGCCGTGCCGCCTGTGCCCACACGTGCGACCTCCTCCGCTATCCGGCGAGCGCGGAGGTCTGCCTCGGCGACCTCTAGCTCGGCCGCGGCCTGCCGTCCGTACAACCGGTTCAGGATCCGCTGACCCTGCTGGCCCGTCTTGGCCAGCTCGGCGGCTGCCACCCCGAACGCAGCCCTGCTCCGACTCAGCGCCTCCACGCCAGCGGCCGCAAGAGCGGTGACGGTCGCGGTGGCCGCCAACGCAGAGGTCCACGCAGTGCTGAGATCACGGGAGTGGAGTGCCAGGGCGGCGGCGGTCGCGAGCAGCAAGGTCGCCAACGCTAGCCCCGTCCACAGCAGGCGACGCCCCCAATCCAGGCGCCGACGCAGCCTCTGCAAGCGCTTCTCGGACTTCTCGCGCTCCGAGGTGGCGGTCTCCAGGTCAGGAGCGGTCAGGACGAGCCGGGCCTGCTCGACGAGGCTGGCCCAGATATCGGACTCCGCGTAGTGCCAAGCGTTGAAATCGACTATCCGCATCGAGCTTACGAAGCCGCTTGCGTGACCTGCTCGCGCGTAGGCGGCGACCTGCTGACGTAGTCGGCTGAGGACGAACGACTTCCCGGATCCCCAGTTGCCGAGGATGCCGACGGTCAAGGGCGCGCGGAGGTCTGCAGAGCACAGCAGCGCGGCGAGCGCGTTGACGTCCCGGTCCACGCCGACGAGGTCCTCCCCGACCGCCTGGTCGGAGGAGAAGACACCGACCGCCACGATCGGCGCGGCAGGCCGCTCCAACCCCACGGAAACGACCCTCAGCTGGTCCCCCGCCAGGATCGCGAGGCGGTCCCCGCGTCGGGAGAAGGCGAGGGCTCGAGCCGGCACGGGAAGCGGGATCTCAAGGAAATCTGGGACAGGCGCGGACGCCACCCCGGGAACAGTGAGAAGGCGAAGGCGGACGACGTCTGTTCCCGCGGCCAGCACGGTGCCGTTGCGCTGCGGCCTCGGCGGGAACGGAGGCGAGAGAGCACGCGCTCCTGCTGCGTCCTGGCCCGTGCCCACCCAAAGGGCGGGGTCGCTCCCGGCGACCTCGAGACGCTCCGTGTCCCAAACCGCCATCTGCCCGCCGCCGGCGTCGAGCAGGACGAAACGGCCGCTGGGGTCGACGGCGACCGGCACTCCTGCACTACTGGACGACGTCTTCAATAGTCCACCGCTGTCGACGTCGATGACGTTCAGCTGGGCCGTAGCAGCCATGGCCATCAGACGCTGACCGTCGCCCGAGAGCCACGCCGCCGCTGCCTCGCCGTACTCAGTCACGCCGCGGCCGTCAACCACCGTGACCGAGCCATCCACGACTTCGCAACGAACGGGCCCGTCGGAAGCCCATCCCCAAACCGGCTCCTCCGTCTCGACACCGCGCCGCAACAGCGGGGCTTCGGCGGATCCCACGCCGTCAGCGGTCACCCGACGGACGAGCCCTGCGTCGAACACCCCAACTTCAGCGTCGTCCGGGGACCAGACCATCTGCACCTGGACGGACTGCGACCGTGGCAGCACCATGGCCCAGTCCGGCGGCCCGCCGAGAGACGTGACCATCGCCGGCACCTGCATCGCGGACGTCCGGCCGTCCCTCGAGAGCCGATCCCACGTCGGTTGGGAGAGCGTGGTCTCGCCCGGTTCGGGCCAGGCCGACAGAAGGGAGACCCAGAGGCCCGAGAGCAGCAGCGCCCTACCGAGATCGGGATCGGTCACGGCGAGGCCAACGAGGACGCTGCGTCCGTGCTGGTGGCCGCGGGCCTCGACCGCCCAGGCCTCAGCCGCCTTCTGGACATGCTCGGCCGTGGTCCGCTGCTCACCCACTACAGCCACGGCCTCGAACGGCAGCCCCCGAGCTATATACCCCGGATGGCTGGCGAGCAGTTGGCGCGCCACCTCCCCGGACAGAACGGGCCCGCCGTCACCTTCGGCTAACAATCGTCGGACAGAGGCACTCAGGTGGGGGCGGTCCGGCGTCTCCTCCGAGCCCTCCCGGGTTCGGACCGCCTCGCTCTCCGCGTCGAGAGCCTGGGACGCCTGGCTGTCGCTGGGTGAAGGTGCGGCGGTCATCGCTTCCTCGATCCTGCCATGCCCCCGCCGTCTTCCCCTCGCCACCGACGGAGACGCGGCGAGCGTCAGTACGAGTGGTCAGTGGTGTGCTTGCGACCGGTTCCGGTGGCGCTCATCCTGCGACGCACCGTCCCCCCCACTGCGAGGACCGTCAAGCCAGGGTTTCCGCCCCGGCCGCCGCCGTCTTCTGTCACTCGGCAGAGTGTCCCGCGCCGGCTCTCATGGAGGCCCGAAAGCGACGGCGGCCGCACGAGGCGACTGTCCGACGGGCGTCCGTGCGGCGCTGCTACACATCGGTTAGACGCTTGTTGATCCAGACCTCCTCCACCGTGGGGTCGTCGAGGTGGCGCTGCAGCGGGCCGAACCCGGCGACCGCGTCGAAGACGGTCCGGGCGGTGTAACGCTGGTCGGGCAGCGGCGGGAGCGAGCTGGTGAGCGTGCGCTCGTCGTAGTCGGTGATCACGTCGTCGACGAGCCGGCGTACGGCGGCGACATCGGTTGCCGGATCGAGACCGCGGCGGCGTACCAGCTCGCGGACCTCGTCCTCGACGACGGTGATGGCGTTCACGGGCGTCCGTCTCGGTTGAAGCGGGCACCCGGCGGGGAGGCTGTCCCGCCAGTGCGGGGGCACACGCTAGTGAGCCACTAACTGGTCGACAAGGCCCTCCGTTGCCGGCTGTGGACAACGCCGCGAGGTGATTGGGCCGGCCCGCGGCGGGTAGGGCGGCGTCGAACAACCGTTCGATCTGGAAGGCGTGGACGATGAGCGATCGCGAGCAGCAGCGCAATGCCGAGAAGGACCCGAGCGACTGGGTCACCGGCGACGAGCCGATGACCGGACCGCAGGAGTCCTACCTGCAGACGCTGGCCCGAGAGGCCGGCGACGAGGCGCCCGACGACCTGACCAAGGCCGAGGCCTCACAGAAGATCGAGGAGCTCAAGGACAAGACCGGCCGCTGACGCTCGCCAGGGCTGGCGTGACTGAAACTGCACACGTCTCGCGGCGACTCGACCCCCGGCCCGACCCAGCGCCGCGTGAGATCAGCGGGCCGCCGGTCGGATGTGTGCAGCTTCCGTCACCGGGCCGCTCAACTCCGGGCCTAGTTCACAGCCAGGTGCGCAGCTCCCACAGCAGCGGGTAGTAGCGCAGGCCCAGCCGGCTGCGCAGGTACGGCGCACCGGTGGAGCCGCCGGTGCCCGACTTGGTGCCGATCATGCGCTCCACCATGGACACATGCCGGGCCCGCCACTGGGCGGCCCGCTCGTCATGCTCGAGCAGCGCCTCGGACAGGTCCCACAGGTCGCCGTGGCGCGCCCGCTCGCCGGCGATCGCCAGCAGCGATGCCCGCAGCCCAGCTTCGTCGTAGGCCGGCAGCCCGCGCCCGGCCAGCGCAGCGAGGAAGCCGTCCCAGAGCGTCGGCTCCGCCAGCCGCCGGGTCAGCCGGGACCGCTCCTCGGCCGTGGCGTCGGCGAGCCGGTCGAAGTAGCGGGGATCCTTCGCGCCGGAGAGGAACTCGATCTCGCGGAACTGCACCGACTGGAAGCCGCTGGCCGGCGCCAGCTTCTCCCGGAAGGCGAGGAAGTCCTGCGGCGTCATGGTCTCGAGCACCGGGATCTGCGCGGTGAGCACGTGCTCGATGACGTGCCCGCGCGCGAGCAGGTGCCGCGCGGTCCAGACGTCGCCGGCGAACATCGCCTCGCGAGCGGAGGTCAGCTCGTGCAGCAGCAGCTGGAACCACAGCTCGTAGACCTGGTGGATGGTGATGAACAGCAGCTCGTCGTGCGCCGGCGGTTCGGACTCCGGGACCTGCTGGGCGAGCAGCTCGGGCAGCCGCAGGTAGGAGCCGTAGCAGAGCCGGCGGCCCTCCTCGCCGAAGGACCGGCTCTCCCCCGTGCCGTGACCCGTCGCGGTCAGCGCCGCGTCGATCGACTCGCCGGTGCTCATCGCAGCTCAGCCCATGAAGGGGTAGCGGTAGTCCGTCGGCGGCACGAACGTCTCCTTGATCGTCCGCGGCGAGACCCATCGCAGCAGGTTGAGGATCGAGCCGGCCTTGTCGTTGGTCCCGCTGGCCCGCGCGCCCCCGAAGGGCTGCTGGCCGACCACCGCGCCGGTCGGCTTGTCGTTGATGTAGAAGTTGCCGGCCGAGAACCGGAGCGTCTCGGTGGCGGCCGCGATCGCTGCCCGGTCCTGGGCGAAGATCGAGCCGGTCAGGGCGTACGGCGACACGTCGGCCGCCTGGGCCACCACGTCGTCGTACGCGTCGTCGTCGTAGACGTGCAGGCTCAGGATCGGACCGAAGTACTCCTGCACGAAGATGTCGTGCGAGGGGTCCTTGCCTTCCAGGATCGTCGGGGTGATGAAGTAGCCCTCGCGGTCGTCGGCCTCGCCGCCCACCAGCACCTGCACCGAGTCGTCGGTCTTCGCCGTGTCGAGTACGCCGGCGAGCTGGGCGAAGGACCGGTCGTCGATCACAGCGCCCATGAAGTTGGAGAAGTCGGTGACGTCGCCCATCGGCAGACCCTCGACGTCACCCAGCAGGTCGTCGCGAAGGCCGGTCCAGATCGAGCGGGGCACATAGGCGCGGGAGGCGGCCGAGCACTTCTGGCCCTGGTACTCGAACGCCCCACGGACCAGCGCGGTCCTGAGTGCGGCGGGGTCGGCGGAGGGGTGGGCGATGACGAAGTCCTTGCCGCCGGTCTCGCCCACCAGCCGCGGGTAGCCGCGGTAGCGGTCGATGTTGGTGCCCACCGTGCGCCACAGGTGTTGGAAGACCGGCGTCGAGCCGGTGAAGTGGATGCCCGCCAGCTCGGGCGAGCCCAGCGCCACCTCGGAGATCGGCTTGCCGTGCCCGGTGAGCAGGTTGATGACCCCGGCTGGCAGCCCCGCCTCCTCCAGCACCCGCATCAGGTAGTGCGCGGACAGCTGCTGGGTGGTGGCCGGCTTCCAGATCACCACGTTGCCCATCAGCGCCGGGGCGGTCGGCAGGTTGCCGGCGATCGAGGTGAAGTTGAACGGCGTGACCGCAAGCACGAAGCCCTCGAGCGGGCGGTGGTCCATCCGGTTCCACACGCCGGCCGAGGACATCGGCTGGTCGGCCAGCACCCGGCGGGCGAAGGCGACGTTGAACCGCCAGAAGTCGATCAGCTCGCAGGCGGCGTCGATCTCGGCCTGGTGGATGGTCTTGCTCTGGCCGAGCATGGTGGCGGCGTTGACGGTGTCTCGCCACGGGCCGGCGAGCAGGTCGGCCGCCTTGAGGAAGACCGCCGCCCGGTCCTCGAACGACATGGCGCGCCAGCCCGGAGCAGCAGCGGCCGCAGCGTCGATCGCTGCCTGCACGTCCGCGGACGTCGAGCTGCCCAGGGTCCCGAGCACCGTCTGGTGCCGGTGCGGCGCAACGACGTCGATCCGCTCGCCGCCGCCCATCCGCGCCCGGCCGCCGATGGTCTGCGTCAGCTCGACCGGCTCGGCGGCCATCTCCTTGAGCCGGGACTCCACGCTCACCCGCTCGCGGCTGCCGGGAGCGTAGGAGCGGACCGGTTCGTTGACCGGGACAGGTACGGCGGCGACGGCATCCATGGTCAGCTCCCCAGCGGGTCGGCTCGGCCCGGCTGGCGTCGCCGGCGCCGAGGCAGATGTTGTCACGCCTAGCGCGCGGCCGGCGCCGAGGGGAGGGGAGGCCGGACCTCAAATAGGGCTGAACGGCCCATCGGCCATCCGCTCAACCCCATAGCCCGAATGCCGAAGCAGGCAATAACGTAGGGCCCCACCACCTGGAGGAAACCGCCCATGCTCCGACGTGCCAGCGCGCGCTTGATCCTGGGCGCCGTCGCGGCCGTCACGGTCGGCCTGACCTCCGCTCCCGCGCTCGCTGACCCCTCCCCCTCGCCGTCGCCCCCGCCGGCGGTCGCACCATCGCCGCTCCCGCTGCCGCCCACCACGCCTGGGCCGGTCGTGGACATGTCGCCGCTCGCGGTGGCCCAGCGCCAGGCGGCCGCCCTGGCGCTGCAGGTCCAGGCGCTGCAGGTGCGCACCGAGCAGGCGATCGAGCACTACAACGAGGTTCAGGCCCGCTACCGGCAGGCGGCCGAGCAGCACCGGCGGGCCCAGGAGGCGCTCAACGCCGCACTCGCCTTCGCCCAGGCCCGCGACGACGCGGCGACCGACCGGATCCGGTCGCTGTACATGAGCGGTGGAGCCGGCGGTCTCGCCGCCGCGATCGTGGGTGGCGACAACGTCACCGACGTGTTCAGCCGCTTCCACGGAGCCCAGTCGGTGGTGGCGGACGACACCGCCCAGGTGGTCCAGGCGACGGTCGCGGCGGAGGCCGCCCAAGGTGCCGAGCAGGCGCTCGCCGACGCCGCCGTCCGACAGAACCAGCTGCGCAACCAGGCCGGGGTAGCCGCGCAGTCGGTGAAGACGCAGCTGGCGGCCGCCCAGCGGCTCCTCGACTCCGCGGGCGCCGCCGTACGGGACCTGCTCGCGGCCCAACTGAAGGCCGAGCGTGAGGCCGCCGCCCAGCTGGCGGCGCTGCTGCACAACGAGCAGGTCCGCAACGGCGGCAAGGCCGTGGCCTTCGGCACCCCCCCGGACCAGCTTTCCCCGCAGATCGCGGCGATGCTGCTGGACGCCGAGGCGCAGATCGGCAAGCCCTACCAGTGGGGAGCGGTCGGCCCCGACTCCTTCGACTGCTCCGGCTTCACCCAGCACGCCTTCGCCGCCGCCAAGGTCGCCCTGCCGCGAACCTCGCGCGAGCAGTGGTACGCCGGCAGTCACCCCGACACCGCGGACCTGCTGCCCGGCGACCTGATGTTCTGGGCCAGCAACACATCGGACCCGGGGACGATCCATCACGTGGCGATCTACCTGGGCGGCGGGTACATGGTGGCCGCGCCGCACACCGGCGCCTTCGTGTCGGTGCAGCGGATCTACGCCGCGGGCTACCTCGGCGCCACCCGCATCATCGCGCCCGCCCCGGCGCCGGCGGACCTGCTTCCGTCAGCTCCCTGATCTCCGTAAGGCGCTTACCAGGGCAGCGCGGGACCTCGCCATCGAGCACCAGTCGGGGCCTCGGTTTCGGTACCAGCTCGTTGCTGGAAAGCCCCTTGCCTCAGCCCGCGGACATGTGCTCCGCTTCTCACGGAGGGGAGTGAGCCGTGGCAGCCGCTCCCCGTGGGGCGGCCGCCGACCGTCCTGCCAAGAGCGGAGGAGTGATGCGTCATTTCCCCTGGACGGTCCCGGTAGTCGCAACGGCCCTCATGGTCGGCCTAATCTTGGTGACATCCGACGTAGCCGTGCAACGAGCCTCGACCCGCGCCGGCGCTGCTCCCGGGGGGTCGCGGCCAACCCCGATTGCGTCCGGCCCCTTCCGCTGACACGGGTCATGGCGCTGTTGCCCGACGGCAGAGAGCAACCGCCGGCACCCGGCGACGGTCTCGGCCGGACCTACCACTACGACTTCGACGGGTCAGACGTGACAGAGGTGGTCCCACCTCCGGGTTGGACGCCCCTCAACGGCAACGAGCAGGAGTTGCGGACGTACGGGCTTCCCGCCCGTCCGACTGACCCCGCAGAGTTGCAAGACTGGATCACCAGCTTTTCCCACTGGCGAGGTGGAGCGGCTGAAGGGATGTGCGTCACGGGTCAGCGCGCCTTGGGTAGTTTCGACAACCACAGGTGGGGCGGTGGAATGAGTTCCGGTACTGCCACCTACGTTCAGGCGAACCGAGATGGCACCAGGCTGGCTTCGACGGCGCTCCCTGCGCCGTATCGAACTCGGGTTACGCCACTTGGGTCGGGCTTGGCGGCTGGAACAGCGGTCGCCTCCTACAGGGCAGGCACCGCCGCCTCGCACTTGAGCGTCAACGGTATCTACACCCGGTGGGAGGCACTACGACCTGGTGCCTGCATCGAGGCTCACCACTACCAGCATCATCTACTGGAATCGCGTCGTGCAAGACTCAGAGTTTGATGGCGTGCACGCCTGGCACGACGTCTGGAAGAGTTGTGATTAGGTCGGCGACCCGTCAACCACAGAGGGTTTCATGGGCGCTTGCCATTTCGACGTTGGCACTCTTGCCCGCATTGGCCGGCTGCCAACGTGCGGCGCCGGCCAACAAGTTCGGACCAGACACCAATGCTGCTCCGCCAACTGTTGTCTGTGGCACAGTTCTCACTGAGGCCGCCGCCGGTGCTGTTCTGTATGACGTGTCCGGCCGGGGCCGAATGCCCGCACCTTACGCTTCTGCCGAGGGCTTGTTCTACATCCGCTTCGCAACAGATTGCCGTCGTGGCTACCACATCCGAGTACAGCCGGCGGCTGCCGCTGTCATTGCGAGGAAAGCGCTGGCCGGCGATGGACTGCCAGCGGCGGTTGCGATAAGACCTCGTGCGGCACGGTTCTTGGTGCTTGGCGAGCGAGACGGACGAACAGTCACCGTCGCTGTCGGCAGCTCGCGCTAGTCGTGTCTAACGCGTCATCGTCCTATCGCCGCGCCGGCGGACCTCCTTCCGTGAGCTCCCTGATCTCCGCGGGCGCGTGCCACTGCAGCTCGTGGGCATCGGCCTCGGCGAGCAGGAACTGGGCGTCCCCGTCGCCGGCATCCGCGCCCGCCAGCGCCCGCACCGCCGCCTCGACCGCCGCGGTCGCGGCCGGGTCGTCCACGTGCGCGGCCGCCACCTCGGCCAGCGGCACGCCGACAGAGACGGTCACCGCGGCCCGTTCACCCGCGGCGGGCCGGACGGCGAGTCGGCGACATCGACCGCGACCACCACCCGGCGCCGCGGTGCGCTCTCGTCGTACGCCAGCAGTCGCAACGAACCGGCGGCGGCCGCGGTCAGGGCGACGTACTCCAGCTCCTCCGCGTCGCCCTCGACGTACCACTCACGCAGCGCCGGCGTCACCGCGCAGGCCGCCAGCGGGGGCGGCCCGATCTCCCCCGCTGCGACCGCGGCCGCGAGCAGCGGCAGCGTCGAGGGCAGATAGACCCGCACCGGGCGCTCAGACCGTCTCGACCAGCTCGGCGACCGCCTCGGGCAGCAGGTCGCACAGCACCTGGACGTCGGGCATCGCGTCGCGGTCGGCGTTGAGCCCGTAGAACACCCCGCCGTCGTACGACGTCAGCCCGATGCTGACCGCCTGCCCCTTGACCAGCGGCACCACCGGGAACGCGGCACACATCTGCGCGCCGTCGGCGTAGAGCGGGAACTGCGGCCCCGGAACGTTGGTCACGACCAGGTTGAACAGCCGCCGGCTGTACGTCGACACGACCCGCGCGCCGAGTGCGTGGAGCGTGGGTGGCGCGAAGCCGGACAGGGCGACCAGCGCCTCCGCGCCGACGGACTGCCCCGCCTCCTTGTGAGCCCGCATCGCGGCGCTCACGGTGGCCAGGCGCTGCAGGGGCTCCGGCTCACCGACCGGCAGGTCGACCAGGTACGCCGAGATGCGGTTGCCCAGCGCAGCTGCGGAGTCCTCGCCGCGGACGCTGACCGGCACCAGCGCCCGCACCGTGGTGGTCGCCGGCACCGGCTCGCCGCGCGTCAGCAGCCACTGGCGCAGTGCGCCGCTGACGGTCGCCAGCACCACGTCGTTGACGGTGCCGCCGTGCGCCTTGCGCACCCGCTTGTAGTCGTCGAGCTCGGTGCGGGCGGTGCCGTAGCGGCGTGAGCTGCCGATGTCGACGTTGAGCGGGCTCTCCGGAGCCAACCGGGTCGCCGTCCGCACCGCGGCGAGGAAGCCGCCGGCCCCGGCGAGCAGTCCCTCGGCGGTACGCCGTGCGTCGTCGAGCGCGGTACGAGCGGTTTTCACCAGGTCGGTCGGGGTGGCGACCAGGTCGGCGACGGCGTCGGCGAGCAGCTCGACCGAGGACGGCTCGGGCGCCGGCGTCCACGCGATGGGCGCCGACTCGCGCGGTTCGGGAGTGGAGTCGAGGATCAGCTGGCCGATGTCGACCGCGCTGATGCCGTCAACCATCGCGTGATGGGTCTTGGTCACGATGGCGAACCGGCCGTCCGCGAGCCCCTCTACGACGTAGAGCTCCCACAGCGGGCGGCTGCGGTCGAGCGGGCGGCCCTGGATCCGGCCGACCAGCTCGCGCAGCTGCGCATCGGTGCCCGGACGCGGTAGCGCGCTGCGCCGGACGTGGTAGCCGAGGTCGAAGTCCGGGTCGTCGACCCAGACCGGGTTGGCCAGGTGGCCGGGGACGAAGCGCACCTTCTGCCGGTAGCGCGGCACCGTGGCGATCCGCGCCGAGATCCGCCGGACCAGCCGGTCGACGTCGAAGCCGGTCGTCGGCGGGGCAAAGGTGGCCACCCCGCCGACGTGCATGGCGGTCGTGGGCCCCTCGAGGTAGAGGAAGGAGACGTCCAGCGAGCTCAGCCGCTCCCACCGCGGAGGTTCCACGTTCGCCACCCCCTCCTCGGCTGGTTCCATGCTAGCCAGCGGGTGCCGGCCGGCCGCCCTCACCGACAGCTGGGCGAGGGGCGCGGAGACGTCGCCGGCCGGCTGCTGCGGGCGCGGGTGGCGGCCGCCACCTCGGCCGGCGTACGCAGCCGGGTGAACGCCGATCCCAGCACCAGGTCGACCCGCCCACGCACGGAAGCATCGGCGACCAGGACGGCCGAGGGCAGCTGCAGCGCGACCAGCTCCGCGGCCGGCCGGCCGCCCACGCCGTAGCGGACCAGCGGAGCGCCGGTGACCGGGCCGGTGGTGTTGCCCACGGCGTCGACCGGGAAGCCGCGCGCGCGCAGCAGCGACCCCGTCGTCTTCGCGAGGCCGTTGCGGCCGGTGCCGTTGAGGACCCGCAGATGGACCGCCGGCGGGGTCAGCGCGCGCACCGGTCGACCGCTCGGCGTCGCCGGCGGGCACGACGAGCCGGCCTTTCCGCTCTCGTCGCCGGCGGAGGAGAGCAGGAAGTAGCCGCCGCCGGCGATGGCGGCGAGCAGGACGACCGCGAGCAGGCCCAGCAGCGGCCCGCTCGGGCGTCGGCGGCGGCTGCGGGAGGGCGCCAGGTCGCCGCGACCGAGGACGCTCACGACCCCCGGCCGGTGCCCGCGCGCGTCGCCACGACGGGCACTCTAAGCCTCGCGGCGCCGCCGCCCCTTCCGGCGCGACGCCGCCGGCGCGCCCGACAGGTCGCCGGCGAGGCGCGCCAGCGCGAGCCGCGCCGGCGACTTCGGCGCCGCCTCGGCCAGCAGCCGGCCACCGGCGAGCGCGGCGTCCACGCCGCCCCTGTCATAGGGCACGAACTCGACGGAGGAGATTCCGGCGTACCGCTCGAGGGCGGCCCGTACCTCGGTCTCGGGGTCCCCCTGAACCGCGCCACGGCGCAGCCGGTTGACCACGACCCGCGGCTCGACGTCCGGAAGCGTCTCGCGGAGCTGCCCGAGCCCGCGCACCAGCCGCGCAAGGGAGACCGGGTCGGCGGCCCCGACTGCCAGGACCGTGTCGGCATCGGCGAGGACGGCGAGGGTGGCGCCGTTGCGACGCGGCGCGGTGGTGTCGTAGGCGAGCTCCTCGTCCTGCTCGAGGGAGAAGCCGCAGTCGACCACCGTGACCGCGGCCAGGCTGCGCGCCAGGCCGAGCACCACCGCCAGCGCTGCCGGCCGCAGCTCGAGCCAACGGTCCGGCCGCGAGATCCCCGTCAGCACCAGCAGTGCCGGGCTCACCTCGGCAGCGAGCCGAGCCAGCCCGGGCAGGTCGAGGTTGCCGGCGTTGGCCAGCCGGGCGGCGGCGGCAAGGCCGGGCGCCTCGTCCAGCAGGCCAACCACCTGGGCCACCACGCCGCCGTAGACGTCCGCGTCCACCAGCAGCGTCGCGGTGCCGAGCCGGGCGAGCTCGGCGGCGAGGCCGACCGCGACCGTCGTCCGCCCGGGAGCGCCGGTTGGACCCCACACAGCCACGACTCGGCCGCGGCCAGCCGGGCGATCCGACAAGCCGGCCGCCCCGGGTGGGGGCGGCTCCGGCAGGGTCGGCAGGGCCGCCCGCGGGTCGCCGTACTGGTGACGGGCGGCGCCACCGTCCGTCACCACCTCGTGCACCACGCTCACCGCCTCTACGACCGCGGTCGAGATCAAGGTCGGGCCGGAGTCGGCGGCGAGCACGGCCGCTACGCCGAGCTGACGTAGCCGCCGGTCGGCGTCCTCGTCGCCCGGTGGCACGAGCCCGACCACAGCCACGCCGGCGGCGGTTAGCCGGGCCAAGGCGTCCTGGTCGAGCCGGCGCAGGTCGGCGGAGAGCAGCACCGCGCGCGCCGTGCCGGAGGCGGCGGTCGACAGCAGATCGGCGAGGTCGACGCATCGCCGCACGACGGTCACCCCGAGGTCCTCCCGCTCGAGGGCGGACACCAGCTCCGCCTCCCACAGCGCATCGGTGACCGCGGTCAGGACCGGAATCCTCATGGCGACGAGGAGGCCGGTGCGGGGGCCGGCGACCGGGCATCGCGCGGCACCAGCACCAGGTCGATGGCGCCGCCTTGCGCCGCGGCGACCACGGTGGGAACGCTGGCGACCGGCACCCGCAGCACGACGCCGGTCTCCTCGGCGGCGGCCAGGCGCGACCCGCCACGGTCGGCGACGGACTCCACCGTCACACCGGCCAGCACGAGGGTCGGCGGTCTAGGGGCGTCCTTGGTCCCGCGGCTGAGGTAGACGTCGACAGCCTGGCCGTGGCCGAGCCCGGGAGGCAGATGGTTGCGGCGTACCGGCACGGTCACCAATCTGATCGGCAGCGCCGCCGCCGCACCGGTGAGCGCCAGCCGCGGCAGCAGCTCGTCGCGCCCGACCGCACGCAGCAGCACGTAGCCGGCCGGCTCGCTGCCGGCGGCGGAGACGTAGCGGTCGCCGGTGCCGAACAGCCGCACCCTCGCCACCCGCAGGTCCCCTTCGGCCAGCGCCGTCCCGGCCACCAGGTCGCGGGTCGCGACATAGACGGGCACCGAGGAGTCCGCGCCGGCGAGCACTCTCGCGCCCACCACGACCGAGGTGAGCACCAGCAGCAGGCCGAGGAGCAGCCGCCGGTCGAGCCAGGAGGGGGGTCGCAGCCGTGCCGCCCGCGGCGAGGGCAGGTCGGACACCGCGACCCTCCCTTTCCCACCCCCGCCGGCGCCAGCCGGTGCTGAGACAATGCCACCGGGGGCGCTGCGCCCGAGGGGTTCTCCACAGATCCGCCGCCGTTGTGCATGGCGTTCGGTCCACGGACGTCCTACCGGGGGACACTGAGGACCGCGTAAGCGGGCGCGAGCGAGGGGGGTCAGAGCGGCCGTGACTGCGCGCTTTCTGCTGATCTCTGATGTAGCGGAGATGCTCAACATCAGCGTCGCCCAGGCCTATGCGCTGGTCCGCTCCGGTGAGCTGCCGGCAATCAAGATCGGTGGCCGGGGCCAGTGGCGGGTGGAGCGAGAGCAGCTCGAGGCCTACATCCAGCGGGCATACGCCGACACCCGCAGGTTCGTCGACGCCCACCCCTTCGGTCGAGGTGAACCAGAGCCGACTGGGGGCTGATCTTCACTCGGATCGTAGGACCGCCACTGCAATGAGCGGGACGGTACGAACCGCGCGTACGCCGGCCGCCCGACGCGGCTCCCCCGGCGAGTGCTCGGCCAGCTCGACGTAGTCCGAGCCTACCCGGTCGAGCGTTCCCACCATCGCAGTGCCGTCGATGAGGACCACCGTGACCCCTGCCCGGTCGCGGGCCAGCCCGCGAAGCGCGAATCGCAGGTCGAGCCGCGCGGCGACGTGGCCCTCGCTGCCAGGCGCGGCAGCGAATGCGCCGAGCCCGGTGACCGAGGTCACGGCACTGGTCGGCACGACCGCCGCGCGCCCGTTTCCTTCCATGAGGAGCAGCCAGTCGGGGCCGGTCGTCGCCAGCCGGCCGTTCACCACCGCGCCCCCCGCCACGCGGACGACCAACGGCTGACCTACGGCGCCGCGCAGCCGGTCAGTCAGCCGGAGCCGGCCGACCTCGGCGCGTGAACGGTCGCCGACCTCGGCGGCCAGCTCGGTCGCCTGGGCGGCTTCCAACTGCCCCTCGAGGTCGGCGAAGAGCGCCTCCCAGCGCATTCCGTGCCCTCCCGCGGTCCGGTTGTGCCCAGCCTCCTACCGCCGTCAACAGGGGTGGTTGACCGCGACGGCATCCACCACTAGAACTGCCACCGCAGACAAACGGAGGCAAACGCATGCGTATCAGCCAACCGGTGAAACGGTTTGTTGCGCCCGCGCTGTCAGCAGGGTGCGCGGCCGTCCTGGCCTGGGCGGGGCCTCGTCCGGGCGATCTGCCGCCCGACCGGCAGGAGCTGATGCGGTGGCTGAGCAGCGCTCCCGTCGACGAGACGATCGCCGTACTGGCGGCGCTGGCCGCCCAGCTGTGCCTGCTCTACCTCGCGGTGACCGCCCTGCTGGTCGGATTGGCGCGGCTGCCCGGCGTCACCGGCAGACTGTGCGACGCCCTGGCCGACCTGATCACCCCTGCGCTCCTCCGCCGAGCCCTCGAGGCCGGCCTCGGGCTCACGGTGGTGACCGCCTCGGTGGGGGCAAGCACGGCGCCTGCGCTGGCCGCCGTACCGGAGCTCCGACCCACGGTGACGAGCGGCACGACGCTGCTTCCTGCCACCGCGACACCGACCCCGCGGCTTCCTTCCCTCGACCGACCGGCCAGCCTGCCGGCGCAGCCCACGCCGCCGCTGTCCGCACCCCGACCAACGCCCCCGTCGGGCACAGCGCCGGCCGACGCCGCGGTCGTCGTACACCGCGGCGACAGCCTCTGGCGGATCGCGGCCCGTTCGCTCGGTCCGCACGCCAACGAAGGCCAGATCGCCGCAGCGTGGCCACGCTGGTACGCCCTCAATCGCGAGGTCATCGGACCGGACCCCGATCTGTTGCTTCCCGGACAGCGCCTGCTGCCACCTCACTGACCGGCACCACGCCCGCGGATCGGAGCCTGGAATGACCGCTACAGAACAACCGGACCGACCTCTCGTCCGACTGGCGGTTCGCCGGGTACCGGCCCGAGCGCTCGAACCGCCGTACGACGACGAGGCAGCGGCGGCGCTGCCGGCTCCGCTCACGGAGGGGTCGCTCGCGCTGGCCTTTCCGCTGCCCTCCGGGGTGCCGGCGGTGCCCGAGGCACCGACCCTGCTGCGGCTGGTTCCGCCCGGTCCGGGAGATCCGGGACCGCCTACCGAGCACCCGGTTGCGCACCCGCTGGCCGCACCCCGGCCGTGGGCAGGTCGGCTGGTGCAGGCGGTCGTCGAGGTCTTGTCCGGTGACCGGCCGGCGGCACAGCTCGCCCGGTGGACGACCGCGGGCGTCTACTACGACCTGCAGCGGGCCGCGACACGGGCGGCGCGGGAGCGAGCAGTCTTCGCTAGCCGTCCGCGGACCGACGTCGTCCGCTCGCTGCACGTCAGCGAGCCGGCGGACGGCGTGGCCGAGGTCTGCGCGCTGATCGAACGCGACCGGCGCGTCCGGGCGCTGGCGCTGCGCATCGAGGGGCTCGACGGCCGCTGGCAGTGCACCAGTATGCGGATGGTGTAGCGGGGTGGCCCTGCCAGCGGCCGTTGCGCGCTGATGGTGGCGGTGGTCAGCGGTTGCGGGGATCGCCGTGGCAGCGCTTGTACTTCTTGCCCGACCCGCACGGGCACGGCGCGTTGCGCGGGGTGTCGGACCCGACGGCCTGACCGGGGCGAGCCCCCTCCCCGACCGCGGTCGCCGACGACGGCCCTGCGCTGCGCGTCACGCCGCCCTCGCCGTCGACGGTCGGAGCGGAGTACTGCAGCCGGGACGGACGCCGCGGTGGAGTCAGGCCGGGCGAGAGCACCTCGGCGACCTGGCGATGCTCCTCGGAGGCGACCGGCTCGGCCTCGGTGCTCGACTCCGTCACAAACGCGGCCGGCGCACCCGAGGCCACCGGCTCGGCGGCCACGCCCACCGGCAGCGCCGGTGCCGGCTGGGCCTCGGCCGGCGGTTCTGCCGTGACCTCGAGGTTGAAGAGGAAGCCGACGGACTCCTCCTTGATCGCGTCCAGCATGGCGGCGAAGAGCTCGAAGCCCTCGCGCTGGTACTCCACCAGCGGGTCGCGCTGGCCCATCGCGCGCAGCCCGATGCCCTCCTGCATGTAGTCCATCTCGTAGAGGTGCTCGCGCCACTTGCGGTCGAGCACCGAGAGGACCACCCTGCGCTCGAGCTCGCGGGTGACCTCCGCGCCGAGGGACTCCTCGCGCCGGTCGTACGCCGCATGCGCGTCGGCCTTGAGTTCCTCCGCAAGGAACTCGGTGGACAGGGCGCCGCCGGCTCGCTCGTCGAGCTCGGCCGCGGTCACGGCGACCGGATACAGGGTGCGCAGCGCGGTCCAGAGCTGCTCGAGGTCCCAGTCCTCCGAGTAGCCCTCGCTCGTCGCGGCGCTGACGTAGGCACCGACGACGTCGTCGATCATGTGGCGCACCTGCTCGTGCAGGTCGGCGCCCTCGAGGACGCGGCGGCGCTCGTCGTAGATGACGGTGCGCTGCTTGTTGAGCACCTCGTCGTACTTGAGCACGTTCTTGCGGATCTCGAAGTTCTGCGTCTCGACCTGGGTCTGCGCCGACCGGATCGCCCGGGTGACGATCTTGGACTCGATCGGCACGTCCTCCGGGATGTTCAGCCGGTCCATGATCGACTCGACGGCGTTGGCGTTGAAGAGCCGCATCAGGTCGTCGCCGAGCGAAAGGTAGAACCGCGACTCCCCCGGGTCCCCCTGCCGGCCGGACCGCCCGCGCAGCTGGTTGTCGATGCGGCGCGACTCGTGCCGCTCGGTGGCCAGCACGTAGAGTCCACCGAGACCGACCACCTCGCCGTGCTCGACCTCGACCGCGGTCTGCGCCTTGTCGAGCGCGTCCGGCCAGGCCGCCTCGTAGTCATCCGGGTCATCGACCGGCGACAGCCCGCGGTTGCGCAGCTCGGCGGCCGCCAGGAACTCCGGGTTGCCGCCGAGCATGATGTCGGTGCCGCGACCGGCCATGTTCGTTGCCACGGTGACCGCGCTGCGGCGGCCCGCCTGGGCCACAATCTGCGCCTCCCTCTCGTGGAACTTCGCGTTGAGCACCTCGTGCGCGATGCCCCGCTTGGAGAGCAGGTCGGAGAGCAGCTCTGACTTCTCGACACTGACCGTTCCGACCAGGACCGGCTGGCCGCGCTCGTAACGCTCGGCGATGTCGTCGACGACCGAGGTGTACTTCGCATCCTCGGTCTTGTAGACGACGTCGGCCTCGTCCCGGCGGACCATCGGCCGGTTGGTCGGAATCGGTACGACGCCGAGCTTGTAGATCTGGGAGAACTCGGCGGCCTCGGTCATCGCCGTACCGGTCATGCCGCCGAGCTTGTCGTAGAGCCGGAAGTAGTTCTGCAGGGTGATCGTGGCGAGCGTCTGGTTCTCGTCCTTGATCGCGACGCCTTCCTTGGCCTCGATGGCCTGGTGCATGCCCTCGTTGTAGCGACGGCCGTAGAGGATGCGGCCGGTGAAGTCGTCGACGATGAGGACCTCGCCGTCCATGACGACGTAGTCCTTGTCCTTCTTGTAGAGCTCCTGGGCCTTCAGCGCGTTGTTGAGGTAGCCCACCAGCGGGGTGTTGACGGCCTCGTAGAGGTTGTCGATCCCGAGGTAGTCCTCGACCTTCTCCACGCCCGACTCCATGATCGCGACGGTGCGCTTGCCCTCCTCGACCTCGTAGTCGTCGTCGCGGACGAGCCGGGGGGTGATCCGGGCGAACTCGTTGTACCACTTGGCGCTCTGCTCGGCAGGGCCGCTGATGATGAGCGGCGTACGCGCCTCGTCGATGAGGATCGAGTCGACCTCGTCGACGATCGCGAAGTTGTGACCACGCTGCACGAGCTCGTCGGCGCTCCAGGCCATGTTGTCGCGCAGGTAGTCGAAGCCGAACTCGTTGTTGGTGCCGTAGGTGATGTCGCAGGCGTAGCTCGGCCGGCGCTGCTCGGGGGTCTCGTTGGCCAGGATCACGCCCACGTTCAGGCCGAGGAACCGGTGCACCCGGCCCATCCACTCGGCGTCGCGGCGGGCGAGGTAGTCGTTGACCGTGACCACGTGGACGCCCTGACCCGAGAGGCCGTTGAGGTACGCCGGCAGCGTGCCGACCAGCGTCTTGCCCTCACCGGTGCGCATCTCCGCGATGTTGCCGAGGTGCAGGGCCGCGCCGCCCATGAGCTGGACGTCGAAGTGCCGCTGGCCGAGCGTGCGCTTGGCCGCCTCGCGGACCGTGGCGAAAGCCTCGGCCTGGATGTCGTCGAGGGTTTCGCCGTCGGCCAGGCGGGCGCGGAACTCGTCGGTCATCGCGCGCAGCTCGGCGTCGGTCAGGTCGACGAAGTCGCTCTCGATGGTGTTGACCTGGTCGGCGATGGCCTTGAGCCGGCGCAGGATCTTGCCCTCGCCGGCCCGCAGAATCCTGTCGAGTACCACTCCGGGAGCCTCCGCCGCGATTCGTTCGGTTCGGTCCATGGTAGGCGCAGGCGACGTGGACGATGTGGCCGCTCACGGCTCCGGCGTCGGGTACCGACGTGCCGTGCATGGTTTCGCGGTACCCATGGTCGCTCCGGCGCCCATCCGTTACCACTGATCGGGACGGGTCGAGGGAGCGCCGGCTCAGGTGATCTCGAGCAGCTTCTCGCGTACGGCGTAGACCACGGCCTCCATCCGGGAGTGCAGCTGCAGCTTCTCCAGGATGTTGCGGACGTGGTTCTTGACGGTGTTCTCACTGATGAACAGCGCCTTGGCGATGTCGCGGTTGTTGAGCCCCTTGGCGACCAGGCGGAGCACGCCCATCTCACGGTCGGTCAGCCGCGGGCCGGGCACCGGCTGCCGCTCGTCTCGCCTGATCATGGAAGCGAACTCGGTGAGCAGCTTGGCGGCCATGGACGGGCTGATCAGGCTCTGCCCCTCCGCCACCGCGCGCACCGCTCCGGCGACCTCCTCGATGGAGATCTCCTTGAGCAGGTAGCCCATCGCACCGGCCTTGATCGCGTCGTAGAGGTCGGCCTCCTCGTCGCTGATCGTCAACATGATGATCTTGGCGCTCGGAACCGCTTCCTTGATCGACGTACAGGCGTCGATGCCACCGCGCCGGGGCATCCGGACGTCCATCAGCACGATGTCCGGCGTCGTCTCGATCGCCCTGGCGAGGGCCTCTGTGCCGTCGCTGGCCTGCGCGACGACCTCGATGTCGGGCTCCGCGTTCAGCACCATCTCGAGGCCCCGGCGAAACAACGCGTGGTCGTCGACCACGAGCACCCGGACCGGCTCCCCGCCGGTCGCCGGGGGGGACGGGTCCGAACCCTCGGTCACCAGACCTCCTGCCGAACGCCGGTCCGTAGCTCCCCATGATCGCATGCCGATCCCGCTGGTCGAGGTCGGAGCGCGACTCCTCAACGATCGAGGCGGATCACGCCGTAGGCGTAGCCGCGGCGCCGGTAGACCACGCTCGGCCGTCCGGTCGCGGCGTCGGCGAAGAGGAAGAAATCGTGGCCCACCAGCTCCATCTCGAACAGCGCCTGGTCCAGGGTCATCGCGTCCGCGCGGTGCACCTTCTCCCGTACGACGAGCGGACCGTCACCGTCGGTCGTGTCGGCGGGCTGCTCCGGGGTGTCGCTCGGGGTCGCCGGCCCTGCGGGCGTCGACCCGGCGAGCGGGGCGAGCGCCGCAGCGACCGAGACAGGGGTGCGGCTGCCGTGGTGGACCCGGCGGCGGTCGGCGGCTCGCCGCAACCGGGACTGCAGCTTCGCGGCCGCCAGGTCGAGGGCGGCGTACGGGTCGGGGGCCGCCGCCTCCGCCCGGATGACCGGCCCGCGTGAGTGCAGGGTCAGCTCGACCCGCTCGCTGGCGGCCGACTGCCGCGGGTTGTGCTCACGGGAGAGCTCGACATCGAGCCGATGGACCTTGTGGTCGAGCCGGTCGAGCTTGGCCAGCTTGTCGGCCGCGTGCTCGCGGAACCCGTCCACGACCTCGGTGTGCCGGCTTCGGACGACGATCTCCACGCGGGTCCTCCTCTGCTCCTGGAACGAGAAGGCGCCCGCCCGGCCGACCTGGTCTTCGTCCCCACATCCGCCTGCCGAGGGTTTCGCGGCACTGCTGCCACTACTCCCCTTCTCCCGGGCCGGCGGGCATCGGACCCGCCGGTGGGGCAGGGCTGACATCTAAGCCGCACCGTGATCGGTCGACGAGAAGTCGCCTTACGTGGGCCGTTTCGCCTGCGGCTGGCATCGGCTTGCCGGACCGGCGGCGCGGGCGAGCCCGATGCCGTCGGTACGGCGCAACCACGGACCCGGGCGGGCGCCATCGTTTCACGCTAGACCGCTTGCGACGGTTGTGCAGGGTTGCGCACCCGACCGGCGCTGCGTCGCGGCGACCACGGCGGCTCCTCCGACGGTCAACCCGGCCGCCCGCAGCGCCCGAGCGGCCTCCGCGACCGTGGCACCGGTCGTCAGCACGTCGTCGACGACGATCACGCGGGCACCGGCGAGCAGGGGTGCGCCGGACGCCCGGACGGCCAGCGCTCCGGCCAGGTTGCGCGCCCTCGCCGTTGCGTCCAGCCCGGCCTGGTCGGCCACTCGACGGGTGTGTCGCAGCACCGGTACGACGTTGGCCGGGACACCGGACCGACGCAGGCCGGCGGCGGCCTGGCGGGCGATCCGCAACAGCTGGTCATGGCCGCGGGAACGGCGGGCGGCCGGCCGCGAAGGCACCGGCACGAGCGCACACGCTCCGCCGGCCGAGGTCGCCGCGACGGCCGCGGCCGCCGACCGAGCCAGCGCGGCGCCCAGCGGCTTGGCCAGCGCCAGCCGGCCGGACTCCTTGTGCGCCACGAGCAGTGCCCGGGCGGGGCCGGCGTACGCCGCGACCGCCAGCACCGTCGGCAGTCCCACCGGCGCCGGGTCGGGCGCCGTGGGGTAGGGCGGCCCGGTGAGGGAGGCAAGACACCCCGGACAGGCCGGCCGGGCGCCGGGATCGGCCAGACCGCAGCCCGGGCACTCCGCCGGCAGCACCAGGTCGAGCAGCTCGGCGAGCAGGCCGGGAGGCACGGCGCCCACGATGACCTCGTCGTGCCGGCGGCCGCCAGACCGGCCGGGGTCGCTGTGGACGGCGCGGGTCAATGTGGACGGGGAGCCGCGGGGCCCGCAGCTCACCTGGCCCAGGTGGGGTCGGTGCCGGCGGCGATCGAGGTCCAGGAGCCGCCGGTGCTGCGATAGATCCCGCCGGCGGCGGCCACGATCAGGACGTCGTCCGGACCCGCGGCGAGCCGATCGGGGCCGCCGGCAGGAAGGCCGGTGGTGGCCACCGACGTCGCCAGCGAGCCGTCGGCCTCCACCAGCCAGGGAGAGCTGGCGCCGGCCGGGGCGGTTCTTGCGAGTACGGCGACCCGGTGGCTGTCGGCCCAGGAGACCGAGCTAGGGCCCTGCAGCCCCACGGTCACGGCCCGGAACCCTTCCAGTGCCGGCGAGCCGAGCCGGTCGGGTACCACCCGACCGACGAGCAGGCGACTCGCCGTACCGGTGCGCACGATCGCGGCTGCCCGGGTGCCGTCCCTGGAGATCTGGAGCTCGAGGACCGGGCCGAACCTCAGCAGTGCGTCGGCGGGTACGCCGGCCGCCCTGGCGCCTCCCGGCGCAATCCGCAGCACCGCGACCGGGCTCCCCGCCCGAACGGTCCACACCGCACCGGACCCGTCCACCGACGGGGGCGTGAGCCCGCCGCGCGCTGCCGCCAACCGCGGCGTCGGCAGGCCGGCGCGCGGCCCGGCGTACAGGCTGGTGGAGGTCGCGGTCGTCCGCAGCCCGGCCACCACCTCGCCACCTACCGCCGGGCTGGTCAGCGGCAGCGCGCCGCGCCCCAGCGGCCCGGGCGCCGGCGCGCCAGAGTCCGTGCGCAAGGAGCCGTTCGCCATGAAGTAGTAGGCCGGCGGTGGGCGCGCGGGGTCGGGGTCGAAGCTGGCCCAGTCGGAGATCCGCTGCACGTCGCCCGCGCCGGGAACCCCGAATGCGGAGCCCTCGACCTGGATGCGTACGCCGGTGATGTCCGGCAGCTGCCGCAGGGTCCACACCAGCTGCGCGGACATCGCCGCCCTTGCGGCGGGGCCGGCCCGGCCGGCCTCCGGCGAGAGGTTCACCACGACGACCGTGCCGTCCAGCGGGGCGTTCCCGATCAGCTTGGTCCCCGGGGGGAAGGCCGTCGTGACGGCCGGCGCGAGCCAGCGGGTCGGCCCGTCGAGCAGCGCTCGTAGGAGCGCCGTTGGCCGACCGCGGGCCGGCGTACGAAGGAAGACGTGATCCGGCACGACCACGGCCTGGCCGGCATCGAGGAAGTAGGTGAAGACCGATCGCAGGTCGCGCTGCACGTCGGTCGGTGTGAGCAGCAGACCGGGCGGTACCCGGGCCAGCCGCCAGTCGGCACCGGACCTCGCCAGTACAAGCGGCTGGTCGATGATCCCCGGCGAGACGGTGTAGGCGCCGTCGGGGGCGATGGTGGCCACCCGGCTCGCGTGCAGGACCACGGTCCGCTCCGAGCCGGTACCGGCGACCGCGGAGACGGTCCGCCGGGCCGGGTCGGCCGTGTAGACCGTGATGCCTGCATCAGGGTCCCAGTCCCGGGCCGCCGCTGCTGTGAGGTAACGGCGGGCGATGGCGTGGTCGTCGTCGAAGTTGGCGGAGGCGCGCAGGAAGCCCTCCACCACGCCCTCCGGGCTCTGGCCAGGGCCCGGTGCCGGCGGCAGCACGTGGATGTCGGAGTCGTCGAGGCCTCCCGCCCCCTGGTTCACCGACCGGCCGTAGCGCACCGCACCCGTGGACGGCACGGTGCCACAGCCGGCCAGCGCACCGGCGAGGGCCACGGTGGCGACCACGGCGAGCGGGCGGCCGCGGCCCTGCTCAACCACCGGGTCGTCCCGCGCCGAGCGGTGAGCGCGGAAACTTGGCCTCGTGCACCGCCGGGCGGTCACTGCGCCGCCGGGCCGGCGCGGCCGCCGCCGCGGCGTCGGCCGGCTCGAGTGCCAGCGGCGACGTGGCAAGGGAGTCGCCGGCGTGCCTGGGCAGGGTCAGCCGGAACTGGCTGCCGCGCGCCGGCTCACCCCAGGCCTCGAGCCAGCCTCCGTGCAGGTGGGTGTCTTCCAGTGAGATCGACAGGCCCAGGCCGGTGCCGCCGGTCGCCCGGGCACGAGCCGGATCGGCTCGCCAGAACCGGTCGAAGACCATCGCCGGCTCGCCGGGCCGCAGCCCGACCCCATGGTCGCGCACGGTCACCGCGGCCGCCGGGGCGTCACCGGCAAGGGTGATCTCGATCGGCTGGCCCTCGCCGTGCTCGATGGCGTTGTTGACCAGGTTTCGCAGCACCCGCTCGATCCGTCTCGGGTCGACCTCGACCACGACCGGCCGGGCCGGGAGGTGCAGCAGCAGGGGGCTGCTGCGGCGCTCGGCGAGCGGCTCGCTGGAGGCGGCGACCCGCCGTACCAGGTCCCGGAGGTCGACCGGCTCGGCTTCCAGCACGGCGGCGCCGGCGTCGTGCCGGCTGATCTCGAGCAGGTCGGCCAGCAGCGCCTCGAACCGGTCGAGCTGGGTCTGCAGCAGCTCCGCCGAACGCGCGACCGAGGGGGCGAAGTCGCCGCGGTACTCGTGCAGGACGTCGGCCGCCATCCGCACCGTGGTCAGCGGCGTACGCAGCTCGTGGGAGACGTCCGCCACGAAGCGGCGCTGCACCCGGGACAGCTCCTCCAGCTGGCGGATCTGGCTCTGCAGGCTGGCCGCCATCCGGTTGAACGACGAGGCCAGCCGGGCCAGGTCGTCCTCGCCCCGCACCTCCATCCGCTGCTCGAGCCGGCCGGCGGCGAGCCGCTCCGCGGTGCGGGCGGCCGCTCGCACCGGACGCACCACCTGGCGGGCGACCAGGGCCGCGATGCCGGCGAGCAGCAGGACCAGCGCCAGCCCGGTGAAGAACAGCGTTCGGCGTACCAGGGCCAGGGTGTCGGCCTCCTGGCGCAGCGGGAACAGGTAGTAGAGCTGGTAGGGACCGGCGTCGACGCCGTTCAGCGGCGCACCCACCACCAGCCCCGGCTCGGTTCTGCCGTCCTCGTGTCGCAGGGTGGCGAAGGTCCAGGCCTGCCGGCCGGCGGCGTCCCCACTCACCACCTTGAGCAACCGCCCCGGAACGCTGGCGGCTGTGATGTCGCCGGACAGGCTCACGCTGGCCGACGAGGAGGTGCTGAGCAGGGCGAGGTCGTAGATACCGGCCCGGCTGCCGCGATTGGCAAGGGTCTTGGTGAGCTCGTAGAGCTGGTCATCGAGGCCGGTCGCATCGGTGCGGTCGGAGGCCGACAGGTTGCTCTGCAGGTAGGCGAGCCCGTTGGCCGACTCCACCAGAGCGGCTCTGGTCTTGGCCTCCAGCAGGCCGTTGGTCACCTGCTGCATCAGCACGACTCCGAGCAGCACTACGACGGTGGCCGAGATCACCAGGGTGCTGGCCACCACCCGCGTCTGCAGCGAGCGGCGCCAGTGCGCGACGAGGCGGCGGGCCGGCCGGCGCAGCGACATCGAGACGCGCAGCGCGGTCGAGGCAGCCGTCATGGGGGTCCGGCCTTGTAGCCGACCCCCCGCACCGTGAGAACGATCTCCGGGTGCTCCGGGTCACGCTCGATCTTCGAGCGCAGCCGCTGCACGTGGACGTTGACCAACCGGGTGTCGGCGGCGTGCCGGTAACCCCAGACCTGCTCCAGCAGCAGCTCGCGGGTAAAGACCTGCCGGGGCTTGCGGGCCAGCGCCACCAGCAGGTCGAACTCCAGCGGCGTCAGGGGGATCGGCCGGCCGTCGCGGGAGACGACGTGGCCGGCCACGTCGATGTCCACCTCGCCGATGGACAGCGACTCCGGCGCGGGGTCGGAGGACTGCCGCAGCCGGGCCCGGATCCGGGCGACGAGCTCCTTGGGCTTGAACGGCTTGACGACGTAGTCGTCCGCACCCGACTCCAGGCCTACGACGATGTCGATGGTGTCGGTCTTCGCGGTCAGCATCACGATCGGTACGCCGGACTCGGCACGGATCTGGCGGCAGACGTCGATGCCGTCGGTGCCCGGCAGCATCAGGTCGAGAAGGACCAGATCTGGCTTGGTGGCGCGAAACGCCGGCAGGGCGCGGTCTCCGTCGGCCACGAAGAAGGGCTCCAGCCCCTCGCCGCGCAGCACGATGCCTAGCATCTCGGCGAGCGCCGTGTCGTCGTCGACGACCAGCACCCGGCCCCTCAACTGGACCGACCCCTCATGTACCAATGGTCGCACCTCCGGACCGGTTTCTCCCGGCGTAACGATCGCGATTGCGCATCGGCTCCCGGCGCTCGTGCGACCATCCCGGCAGCCGCCTACGCCGGCCGCGGACACCCGCGAGAGGAGACCGATGAGCGAGCCGCCCGCTTGGGAGCCGCCCGCCGCGCCGCAGCGACCGTCGTCGGAGCCGGGCCTGGACCGGCCGCCGGCTTCGGGCTTGACCGGCCCGCCGCCGGGCTCCGGCTGGGCAGCGCCACCGGGCTGGCCGGCTTCGCCGTTGCCGGCCAACCCGGGCGTCATACCGCTGCGGCCGCTCGGGATCGGCGAGATCCTCGATGGCGCCTTCCGCACGATCCGCCGCCACCCCCGGGCGACCCTCGGCCTCGCTGCGCTGGCGACGGCGGTGGAGCTGGCCACCTCACTGGCGATCGCGGCCGCATCCGGACGGATGCTGATCTCCTCGGTGCGGGTCTCGACCGGCCTGCCCTCGCGCGCCGGGCTGGCCGCCACGAGCCTGCTCAGCGTGCCGATCGGCGCGGCCGTCGGCGCCGTACTGACCGCCATGATCGCGGTCATCGCCTCGGATGCGGTGCTCGGCCGGCGCACCGGCGCCCGGGCCGCCTGGGATCGGGTCCGGCCGCTCGTCTGGCGGCTGCTCGTCCTGGGTGTGGTCACCACGGTGGGGGCGTACCTGGGGCTGATCCTGCTGCTCGTCCCCGGCATCTTCCTATGGGGGGCGTGGGCGCTGGCGGTGCCCGCCATGGCCCTGGAGCGCACCGGGGTGGGTGGCGCGCTGCGACGGTCGTGGCGACTCGCCGTACCGGACTGGTGGCGAGTCTGGTGGACGCGGGTGCTCTCCGTGCTGCTCGGGGCGCTGGTGTCCTCGATCCTGTCGTTGCCCGCCATCGTCTTCGGGGCGGTGTCGCTGTTCCGGACCGGCGACGGTGGCGACGGCGAGATCGGAGTCGGACCGGCGGCGGCGCTGATCGTCACCTCGTCGGCGGCGTCCACGCTGGTAGCGCCGTTCCTGGCCGCCGTGCTAGCGCTGGTGTACATCGACCGGCGGATGCGCGCCGAGGGGCTCGACGTCACCCTGGCCCGCAGCCTCCACGCGTGATCGGAACTCTCGCTCTTGTCGGGTCCCTGCCGCTGGCCCCCGGGCGCCGGGTGGACCGTACCGGTGCCCGCGATGCGGCGCGGCGGGAGCTGTCCAAGGCGATCTACCACCGCAACGACCCGCCGCTGCAGGTGCGCGTGCTCCAGGCGGTGCTGCGCTGGCTCGGCCGGGCGCTGGACGCGGCCGCCGCAGCGTCCCCCGGTGGGGCGCTGGGCCTGGTGGCCCTGGTCACGCTGGTCGTTCTCGCGGTGGTCATTCTCCGGCTGCGGGTCGGACCGATGCAGCAGACCGACCGGCTTCCCACCGGACTGGCGGCGCGCCGTCCCCTGACCGCCGACGAGCACCGACGGGCGGCCGACCGCTACGCCGGCGACCAGAGGTGGGCCGAGGCGCTGCGGGAGCGGCTGCGAGCGGTGGCGCGCGACCTGGAGGTCCGGGGGGTGCTCGAGCCGCGGGTCGGTCGGACCGCCGACGAGGTGGCGGCCGAGGCAGGCACCGTGCTGCCGGAGCTGGCACCTCGGCTGCGCCGCGCCGCCGCGCTCTTCGACGAGGTGTGGTACGGCGGCCGACCCGCCACCCCTGATGCCGACGCCCAGCTGCGCGAGCTCGACGAAGCCGTCCGCCGGCGCGCAGTGCCGGTCCTGGCCGGCCGGTGACCGGCGCCCCGCCGGCTGCGGGGGCGGCTGCAGGGGCGGCCATCGAGCCGGGCCGCACCGCGGCCGGGCCGCGGGCCGGCGAGGTCTGGCGGGTCGCCCGTACGCCGGTCGCGCTCGCCGCAATGCTCATCGTGCTCGCCACCCTGCTGGCGATTGCGCGCAGCGGCGGCCGGCGCGGCGAGCTCGACCCCGCCGCCGTCGACCCAGCCGGCAGCCGGGCGCTGGCCACCCTGCTGCGCGACCGCGGGGTCGAGGTCGAGCGCGTGCGCACGGTGGCTGACGCGGTGGCTCGGGCCGACGTCGGCACCACGGTGTTCGTGCCGCTCCCCGAGCGGCTGCGGCCGGGGAGCGTGGGCGAGCTGGCCCGCCGCGAGGGCGGCGACCTGGTGCTGGTCGACCCCGACAGCGCGACGCTGGCCGCGTTGGCGGGTGGCGTCCGTCGCGCCGGGTCCGTGGAAGTGGCTCCTCGCGAACCGGCCTGCGACCTGCCCGCCGCGGCGGCTGCCGGCAGCGCGGAGCTTGGCGGCAGGGCGTACGTCGTTCGCGATCCATCTGCCCGCCAGTGCTACGCGGCCGGCGGCCGGCCCACTCTGGTCTCGGGAACCACGCCCCGCGGGAAGGTCACCGTGCTGGGCACCGCGGAGCCGTTCACCAACGAGGCTGTGGACGACGACGGCAATGCGGCGCTGGGGCTGGGCCTGCTCGGCTCGCAACCTCGCCTCGTGTGGCTGCTGCCCGCGGCGGGACAGCCGCCCGCGGCCGCGGCCGGCGACTCGCCCGGGCTGGTGGATCTGCTGCCGGACCGGCTGCTGCTCGCCCTCGGGCAGCTGGCGCTCGCGGTCGTGCTGTTCGCCCTGTGGCGCGCCCGCCGGCTGGGTCCCGTCGTGGCCGAGCCGCTGCCGGTCGTCGTGCGGTCGGCGGAGTCGGTGGAGGGTCGGGCCCGGCTCTACCGGGCGGCCGGCGCGAGGTCACAGGCGGCGAAGGCCTTGCGGACCGGCTCCCGGACCCGGCTCGGCGACCTGCTGGGGAGGGTTCCGGAGGAGTCCGCCGCGGCGCTCGCGGCCGAGGTGGCACAGCGGACGGGCCGGTCGGCCGGCACCGTCGGAACCCTCCTGTACGGTGCGGACCGAGACGTGGCGGACGACGCGGCGCTGGTCCGCCTGGCCCACGAGCTGGATGCCCTGGAGCGGGAGGTACGCCGCCCGTGACCTCCCCGGCCGACGCGGGCCCGGCCGACGCCGGCTCGCTGCGCGTCGGCTCGCCCGCCGATGGGTCCGCCGCCGCGCGCAGCGCCGACCCCCGCGGACCGCTGATCGCGCTGCGGGCCGAGGTCGCCAAGGCGGTGGTCGGCCAGGACGCGGCGGTGACCGGGCTCGCGGTCGCCCTCCTCTGCCGCGGTCATGTGCTGCTCGAGGGCGTGCCGGGCGTCGCCAAGACGCTGCTCGTCCGTGCGGTTGCGGCTGCGCTGGCGCTGGACACCAAGCGGGTGCAGTTCACCCCCGACCTGATGCCCGGCGACGTCACCGGCTCGCTGGTCTACGACGCGCGGACCAGCCGGTTCTCCTTCGTCGAGGGACCGGTCTTCACCAACCTGCTGCTCGCCGACGAGATCAACCGCACCCCGCCGAAGACCCAGGCCAGCCTGCTGGAGGCGATGGAGGAGCGGCAGGTGACGGTGGAGGGATCGCCCCGGCCGCTGCCGGAACCGTTCGTCGTCATCGCGACCCAGAACCCGATCGAGTACGAGGGAACCTATCCGCTCCCCGAGGCCCAGCTGGACCGGTTCCTGCTCAAGCTGACGATGCCACTGCCCGGCAGGGACGACGAGCTCACCGTGCTGCGCCGACACACGGCCGGCTTCGACCCGCGCAACCTGGTCGCCGCCGGCCTGCGCCCAGTGGCGGGCCCGAGCGAGCTGGCCGCCGCGCGGGCGGCAGCCGCGGCCGTGACGGTGGCGCCGGAGGTGTTGGGCTACGTCGTCGACATCTGCCGCGCCACCCGCGCCACGCCGTCCCTGCAGCTCGGTGCCTCGCCGCGCGGGGCCACGGCGCTGCTCGCGACGAGCAAGGCGTGGGCGTGGCTGTCCGGGCGCGACTTCATCACCCCGGACGACGTCAAGGCGCTGGCCCGGCCGACCCTGCGGCATCGGATCTCGGTCCGGCCCGAGGCCGAGCTCGACGGCGCAACGGCGGACGGCGTACTGGACGGCGTACTGGCCTCGGTGCCGGTTCCGCGCTGATCTCGCCGTGGCCCTGACCTGGCGCGCCGGCGCGTTCGCGCTGCTGGGGGCGGTTGTCGTGCTGTTGGCGCCGCTCGGTGGGCTGATGCCGTGGCTGGTGGAGGTTGCGCTGCTGGTCGGCGTCCTGGTCGACCTGGCGCTCGCCGGGAGCGTGCACGGGCTGCGGATGGCGCGCGCGGGCGACGCCTCGACCCTGTTGGGCGAGACCGCGACCGTGCGGCTGGGGGTGACGAACGCGGGGCGGCGACGGGTGCACGGAGTCCTGCGGGACGCCTGGCCGCCGAGCGCCGGAGCGACACCGCGGCGGGTGCCGATCGACGTACCGGTGGGTGAGCGGCGCTGGGTGGAGACCTCGCTGCGTCCCACCCGGCGCGGGGACCGGCCGGCAGCCCGGGTGACCGTCCGCTCGGTCGGGCCGCTGGGACTGGCGGGGCGCCAGGGCGGCCACGTGGTGCCCTGGGTGGTTCGGGTGCTGCCCGGGTTCCCCAGCCGGCGGCACCTGCCCGAGAAGCTGGCCCGGCTGCGTGAGCTCGACGGGGCGGCCGCCGCACGGGTCCGCGGGTCGGGCACCGAGTTCGACTCGCTGCGCGACTACGTCGTGGGCGACGACGTCCGGTCGATCGACTGGCGGGCCACCGCCCGCCGGGACGCGGTCGTCGTGCGCACCTGGCGGCCCGAGCGAGACCGCCGGATCGTGCTGGTGCTGGACACCGGGCGGACCTCGGCCGCCCGGGTCGGTGATACGCCGCGGCTCGACAGCGCGCTGGACGCGGCCCTGCTGCTCGGTGCGGTGGCTGGCCGGGCCGGCGACCGGGTCGACCTGCTGGCCTACGACCGCCGGCTACGGGCCAGCGTCGAGGCGGGCACCGGCCCCTCGCTGCTGCCCGCGATGGTTGCCGCCATGGCGCCGCTGGAACCGGAGCTGGTGGAGTCCGACGTACGCGGGATCGTGGCGGCAGTGCTCCGACGGGTGCGCCGGCGCTCGCTGGTGGTGCTCTTCACCGGCCTGGACACCGCCGCGGTCGAGGAGGGACTGCTGCCGGCGCTGCCGGCACTGAGCACCCGGCACGTGGTGCTCGTCGCCGCGGTCGCCGATCCTGCGGTGGCGGCGCTGGCCGCCGGTCGGGGCGACGCTGCGGCGGTGTACGCCGCGGCGGCGGCCGAGCGGGCGCGGGCGGACCGGCGCCGGGTGACCGCGGCGCTGCGCCGCCGAGGGGTGGGAGTGGTGGACGCCCTACCGGGCGAGTTCGCCCCCGCGGTGACCGACGCCTACCTCGACCTCAAGGCCGCCGGCCGCCTCTGAGGCGTGCATCCCTTGGTCCTGGTCGCAACGGCGGGGTCTTGGAAACGTCGTGCCTCTTCCGTGTGCTCGGTTTCCAAGATCTGGCCGACGTGGCTGGGTCAGCCGGCGGTGGGTGCCGCGTCCGGACGGAGGCCGACCGGCAGGTCACCCGTCTCCCCAGCCCGCACGGCGCGCCGGCCGAAGACCGCCACGTATGCCAGGAAGGCGCTCTCGGCCAGGACGCCGATGCCGATCCGCGCCCAGGTCGGCAGCGGTGACGGTGTCACGAAAGCCTCGATGGCGCCGCTGAGCAGAAGGACCACGACCAGACCCAGGGCGATCGTGACGGCGGCGCGCCCCTCCTCGGCGAGCGCGTCGACCCGCCGCCGGGGGCCCGGGTCCACGACCGTCCACCCGAGCCGCAGACCGGTCCCTGCGGCGACGAAGACGGCGGTCAGCTCGAGCAGGCCGTGCGGCAAGATCAGCCCGAAGAACAGCTCGCTCTTTCCGGCGGCCGCCAGGTAGCCACCCGAGATGCCCACGTTCACCGAGTTCTGCAGCAGGATGTAGAGCGTCGGCAGCCCGAGCAGTACGCCGAGACAGAGCGCGATCGCGGCCACCCACGCGTTGTTGGTCCACACCTGGGCGGCGAAGGCTCCGGCCGGGTGACTTCGGTAGTAGCCGGCGAAGTCGCGCTCGACCAGACGGCGTACCCGCGCCGGCGGCAGCAGCGCCGACGCGACGTCGGCATGGGTCGCAACCCATGCGCCCAAGGCGAAGGCGACCAGCAGCGAGCCCGCGGCGGTCACCGCCGACCAGCGCCAACTGCGGTAGGCCGCCGCGGGAAAGGTGACCCGGAAGAACCGGGCCAGGTCCTGCCAGGCCGGTGCCGACCCGCCGGCCACGGCTCCCCTGGCCCGCGCCACCAGCGCGGACAGCCGTCCCACCAGCGCAGGATCGGGGGAGCTGGACTGGACCACGGACAGGTGGGTGGCCACCCGCTGGTAGAGCTCGACGAGCTCGTCCACCTCGGCCCCGGAGAGTCGGCGCGGCCGGCCGGCCCGGCGGAGCAGGGTCTCCAGCCGGTCCCACTCGCCGCGATGGGCGCCGACGAACGCGTCGACGTCCACCGCTCCCCCTTACGACACCTCGCCGCACGACGTACGACGTTGCGACGTCAGGAGGCGACACTATCCGGATGAGCGACGTCGTCACCGGCGAGGCGGTGGCTCTGGACCTGCGCCTCGCCGCGTTGCCGTCCAGAGCACTGGCGGCGCTGATCGACCTGCTGGTCCAGCTGGCCGCGGTCTTCGTGCTGTCCCTGCTCGTCTCCGGACTGCAGTTCCAGCTGGAGAGCGCGCTGCAGGCGGCGCTCGGCGTGGTCCTCTACGTCGCGATCCTGGTCGGCTACCCGGTGGCCGCGGAGACGCTGTGGCGCGGGCGCACGATCGGCAAGGTGGCCCTGGGGCTGCGGGTGGTCCGCGACGACGGCGGTCCGATCCGGTTCCGCCAGGCGCTGGTCCGCGGCCTCATCGGCGGGATCGTCGAAAAGCCCGGCGTCCTGCTCGTCACAGTGGTGGTCGGCGTGGTCTCCGCGCTGGTGAGCACGCGTGGCAAGCGGCTTGGGGACGCCTTGGCGGGCACCGTCGTACTTCAGGAACGGGTGCCCGTGCGCGGCGGCCGGGTCGCGGCGATGCCGCCAGCGATGGCCGGCTGGGCGTCGACCTCGGACCTCTCCGGCCTGTCCGACGACCTCGCCCTGGCCAGCCGGCAGTTCATGGCCCGCGCGGACTCGCTCGAGCACCACGCCCGGGAGCAGCTCGGCGCTCGGTTGGTGTCCGCGGTGTCGGCCGTCGTCCGCCCGCCGCCGCCACCGGGAACGACGGGCTGGGAGTACCTGTCCGCGGTGCTCGCCGAGCGTCGCCGGCGTGAGGAGGAGCGGCTAGGCCGACAGGCGCCGCGGCCGGCCTCCGCCGCGCCACCCGCGGCCGCAGCAGCCACTGCCGCCACGCCGGCGGTTCCGGTCGCACCGCAGGTGGAACCCGTTCCCAGATCGGCGGCGGAGGCGCCCGCCAAGGGGTTCGCGCCGCCGGGGTGAAGGACGGACCCCACTGGATTCGGCGATGTTCCGCCCACAAGCCCGCGCGACGGGCGCCTCGGCAGCCCCGATAGCGTCGGCCGCATGACCCAGCCCTCGATCCGAGCGGCAGGTAGTGGCGACCTGGACGGCCTCGCGCAGTCCAGTGCGGCGCTCTTCGCCGAGGACGGGGCGGCGCATGACCGGTTGCGAAACCCCGAGTGGTCCGGCACTTTCGGCACCCAGTGGTGCGCGGACCAGCTCGCTGACCCGGCCGCTCTCGTCCTCGTCGTGGTCGACGGCGACGACATCGTCGGCCATCTCATCGGCACCTACGCAGAGCCGTCGGCGATGTGGACTGCTCCGAGGGCGGCGTTGGTCAGCATGTTCGTTAGGTCGGTCTGCCGCGGCCAGGGGCTCGGTAGTCGCCTCGTCGGGGAGTTCGCGGCCTGGGCGCGGGAGCGCGGCGCGTCACGATTGCAGGTCAGCGCGTATGCCGCCAACGACGGCGCTGTTCGGTTCTACCAGCGCCAGGGGTTCGTGACGCTGTCCACGGACCTTATGGCGGATCTGTAACTGCTCTCAGAGTTTGGCGCCTCTGCGGGCCGCCGCCGTCAGGAGCCGTGGTCCCAGGAGCTGAGGTAGTGCTCCTGCTCCGGGGTGAGTACGTCGATCGCCACGCCCATCGCAGCCAGCTTGAGCCGGGCGACCGACTGATCGATCTCCTGCGGCACCTCGATGACCCCGGGTGAGAGCGAGTCGGAGCTGCGCGAGAGCCATTCCGCGGTCAGCGCCTGGTCGGCGAAGGACATGTCCATGACTGCGGCAGGGTGACCCTCGGCGGCGCCGAGGTTGACCAGCCGGCCCTCGGCGAGCAGCAGCAGCCGGCGGCCGTCGGCCATCACGTACTCGTCGGTCTGGTGACGGATCTTCGAGCGCTTCTCGACCGCCAGTTCGTCGAGCGCCTTGATGTCGACCTCGATGTCGAAGTGGCCCGAGTTGGCGAAGATCGCGCCGTCCTTCATCGCCTCGAAGTGCTCGCGGCGCAGCACGTCGCGGTTGCCCGTCACGGTTACGAACACGTCCCCGATCGCCGCCGCCTCGGCCATCGGCAGCACCCGGAAGCCCTGCATGGTGGCGTCCAGTGCCTTGGTCGGGTCGATCTCCGTGACGACCACGCTGGCGCCCATCCCCTGCGCCCGGGCCGCCACGCCCTTGCCGCAGTAGCCGTAGCCGGCGACCACGAAGGTCTTGCCGGCGATCAGCGTGTTGGTCGCCCGGAAGATCGCGTCGATCGTCGACTGTCCGGTGCCGTAGCGGTTGTCGAACATGTGCTTGGTGTCGGTGTCGTTGACCGCCACCATCGGGAAGGCCAGCGCCCCGTCCTTGGCCATCTGGCGCAGCCGAATGACGCCGGTCGTGGTCTCCTCGCAACCCCCCCGTACGCCGTCCAGCAGCTCGCGGCGGCTGGTGTGCAGGACGTTCACCAGGTCGCAGCCGTCATCGAAGACGAGGTGCGGCTGGCAGTCCAGGGCGGCGTTGATGTGGGCGTAGTAGCCGTCCCGGTCCACCCCGTTGCGCGCGTAGACCGCCACGCCGTACTCGTGCACCAGCGCGGCGGCCGAGTCGTCCTGGGTCGAGAGCGGGTTGGACGCGCACAGGTGCAGCTCGGCGCCGCCGGCCTGCAGCGCCCGCATCAGGTTCGCGGTCTCGGTCGTCACGTGCATGCAGGCCGCGATCCGGATCCCCTCGAACGGGCGCTCCTTCTCGAACCGCTCACGGATCTGGCGCAGCACCGGCATCGACCGCTCCGCCCACTCGATCCGGAGCTTGCCCGCGCCGGCGAGAGAGGCGTCGGCGATGTCGGACTTCGGCAGGTCGGCCATGCGAGAGCTCCCGTACGTCGGAGGGGGTGTCGGCCGACCATAGCCGCGCCGACCGTCGGAGGAGAAGCGCGACCGGCCGTTCTTGACATAAGTTCGTCAGATTCTGCGATGCTGGACCCGTGGGAGCGGCAGTGAGCATCGGCGGTGCGGCCGCTCGGTTGCGGACGTCGGCCCGGATGCTGCGCTACCGGGAGTCCATCGGCCTGCTGCCCTCGGCGGGTCGCGGGAGCGGCACCCACCGGCGCTACGACGAGCAGGAGCTGCTTGCTGCGGCGTACGCGATGCGGCTGGAGTCCCGGTACGACGTGAGCCCAAAGGCGCTGGCTTTCACCCTGCGCGCGCTGTCCGATCCGCAGGTGCTCACCGACGTGCGGGAGCTCGGCCGGCTCTGCGGCCGGCTGCCGTCCGGGCTGGCGGCGCTCGACTTCGATCAGCAGAAGGCGCAGCGGCTGCTCCGGCCACGCTCGGTAGCGAAGCCCCGGCCCGGCAGACCTGACTGATCGCGGCCATGGCGGGCAAGAGCGCCGGGTGGACATCACAGAGCTGATCCTCACCGACCACCACCGGCAGCGACAGGCCTTCGCCGTCCTCGACGACGTCGACCCGGCGGACACCGAGCGGCTCGCCGCCCTCTGGGCTGAGCTGGCCGGCTTTCTCGAGGTGCACGCCGCCGCCGAGGAGGCCGTCTTCTATCCACAGTTGTTGCGTTACGCCGACCCGAGTGGCGAGGAGACCAAGGACGCCATCGGCGATCACAACGACATCCGAGACGCCATCGCGCAGGCCGCCCGCCATCGGGTGGGGACCGAGGAATGGTGGGCGGCCGTTGGTCAGGCCCGTAGCGCGAACACCGAGCACATGGGCGAGGAGGAGGACCAGGGGCTGCCGGACTTCCGGCGACACGCAAGCCTCGAGCTCAGAGACCAGCTGGCAGGGCAGTTCGAGGCGGCGAAGACGGCTGCACTCGCACCTACGCTGGACCAGTCCGACAAGGACCCGGACACCTACGTCGACGACCATCGCTGACACACCGCGTGCGTGTTTCCCCCTGTGACCGCTGAGCGCGGCTCGGCCGGGTGCGGCGTTCCTACAGCCCACGGGCTTGCCTGCTGGAACATCTGAGACTGTAGTCTCGAGAGATGCCTCTCACGAATCCGTACGGCGACTTCGAGCTGACCGACCCCAAGGCGATGCGGGCCCTGGCCCACCCCGTACGCCTGGCCATCCTGGAGCAGCTCCAACGTCATGGGCCGGCGAATGCTACCGGGCTGTCCCCCCGAGTTGATGCCAGCCCGTCGGTCGTCAGCTGGCACCTGCGCCACCTGGCCGGCTTCGGCCTGGTCCAGGAGTGGGACGGCGGAGAGGACCGGCGGCAACGCTGGTGGCAGGCGACGGCGAGCGGCTTCCGGTTCGAGGCGCCGGAGGACGACGCCGAGGGCTCGGCGGCCGCCCGCCAGCTCAGCCGGCAGATGTTCCGCCGGTACGCCGGTCTACCCGGCGTGTGGATGGAGCAGGCGGAGCCCCGGCTGGAGCCGAAGTGGCGCCGGCTCGCGGGACTGTCCAACAGCCGCATCGAGGTCTCCCTTGAGGAGCTTCGCGGGATCGAGGAGGGAATCGAGGCGCTGCTGGCGCCGTACGTCCGCCGCAAGTCCGCGGAGCCGCCACCTGACGCCCGCGGGGTGCGGCTGATGCGCTACGTCATGCCGGAAGCCCCACAAGGGGCGCAGTGACCAGCACGACGGAACGGACAAGACCGGCCTCCCTGTGGCGGGATCGCCGCTTCGGCACGTTCTGGACCGGCTACACCGTCTCCCAGCTCGGCGACCGGGTCACCGAGCTCGCACTCCCGCTGATCGCTGTCGTCATGCTGGGCGCAACGCCCAGCCAGGTCGGCCTGCTCACCGCGGCCGTCTGGCTGCCGAGCCTGCTGTCCCTGTTCGTGGGCGCCTGGGTCGACCAGCGAGCCCGCAAGCGCCGGCTCATGGTGCTGGCCGACATCGCGCGGGCGGTCGTACTGCTCAGCCTGCCGGTGGCCTACCTGCTGGACGCGGTCACCTTCGCCCAGCTGGTCGTGGTAGCGCTGCTGACGGGAGCCGGCGAGGTTCTGTTCAACATGGCCTACCCGAGCTTCTTCGTCGCGCTCGTCGAGCGCGACTCCTACCTCGACGCCAACAGCAAGCTGAGCACGAGCCGGGCCGCGTCCTTCGTCGCCGGTCCGGCGCTGGGCGGCGCACTCATCTCCGCGGTGACCGCGCCGATCGCCGTCCTCGTGGATGCTGTCTCGTTCGTGCTGTCCGGGGTGCTCATCGGCCGACTGCGCGTCGACGAGCGCGCCCCCGACCGCCAGAACCAGGCAAACCTCGGCCGGCGGGCCGTCGACGGTCTCCGGTTCATCGCCCGGCACGACATCCTGCGTGCCAGCCTCGGCTGCTCCACGACGCTGAACTTCTTCACCTTCATCGCCAACGCGTTGCTGGTGCTCTTCGCCAGCCGGCAGCTCGGCCTCTCGGCCGGCGTGATCGGGCTCGCCTTCGGCATCGGCGCCGCCGGCGGTCTGATGGGCGCGGTCCTGGCTCCCGTCCTCTCGCGCCGGATCGGAATCGGCCGGGCCATCGTGGTCGGCGCGATCCTGTTTCCGGCCCCCTTCGCGCTCCTCGCCGCCGCCGGTGGGTCAGTGTGGACGAAGGCGGCCGTGCTGAGCGCCGCCGAGCTGCTCTCGAGCATCGGAGTGATGCTCTTCGACGTGAACCAGAACGCCCTGCGGGCGAGCATCACGCCGGACGAGTTCCGGGGCCGGGTAGCCGGCGCCTACACCGCCGTCAACTACGGCGTCCGCCCGCTGGGTGCGGTGGTGGGTGGCGTCCTCGGTACGAGTTTGGGCCTGCGCCCCACGTTGCTGGTGGCGGCGATCGGGGGCACTCTGGCCTTCCTCTGGCTCTTGCCTTCGCCCATCCCTCGCATTGCCGACCTGCACGACACGACCGACCGGTAGAGAGTCGCCGGCCACGCGGGGGGAGGAACGGCCCATGACCGCCGTACTGATCACCGGAACGTCTTCGGGCATCGGGAGGGCCACCGCCCTGAGGCTGGCCCGCTGCCCGGATCTGACCGTCTACGCCACCGCCCGACGCGTGGAGGCAATCTCCGACGTGGGCCAGGCCGGCGCCCGCCTGCTGCCCCCTGGACGTCACCGATGAAGCGTCCATGCGGGTCGCCGTCCAAGAGGTCGAAGCCGAGCACGGTGCGGTCGGCGTACTGGTGAACAACGCCGGCTACGGAGAGTACGGCACCGTCGAGGAGGCCGACCTCGACCGGGTTCGCGCTCAGTTCGAGACCAACGTGTTCGGCCTGGCGCGGATGTGCCAGCTGGTGCTGCCCGGCATGCGCGCCGCCGGGTCGGGGCGGATCATCAACGTCGGCTCCATGGGCGGCCGGCTCACCTTCCCCGTCGGCGGCTACTACCACGCGAGCAAGTACGCCGTCGAAGCCCTCACGGACGCCTTGCGCTTCGAGGTGGCGCCGTTCGGCGTCAAGGTCGTTGTCATCGAGCCGGGGCTCATCCGCACGGAGTTCGGCTCCACCGCAGGCACGAGCCTGGCCGGCAGCGCCGCCCCGACGGGTCCCTACGCGGCACTGAACGCCGCAGCCGACCAGCAGATGGCCGCGGCGTACCGGTCCAGGCTGTCCGTGCCACCGGAGGCCGTGGCCGGGTTCATCGAGCGGGCGGTCACGACCCGTCACCCCCGCACCCGTTACGTGGTCACGGTCGGCGCCATGGCCGTCATCCACAGCCGCCGGCTGCTCGGCGCCCGCGTCTTCGACACCTACCTGAGGATGCAGTTCCGCCCGAGAAGATCGACCGGATAGCCGATCGGAGTGTCAGACCGGCTCGGCGAGGCCCGCGCGGTCCGCGCGGTAGAGGTCGGGTTCGAGGTACATCAGCGAGACGACCGGCACTGCCGCGCGCACCCGCTGCTCCGCGGCGTTGATGCCGCTGGCGACCCGTTCCATGTCGGCGTCCGGCGCGAACGCGACCTTGGCGGCCACGAGCACGCTCTCCGGCCCGATGTGCACGGTCCGCAGGTGGATCACCCGGGTGATCTCGCCGTCGACCAGCGCCGTACGGATCCGCTCGACGTCGGTCGGGGTGGCCGCCTCCCCGATGAGAAGGCTCTTCATCTCCACCGCCAGCACGAACGCCACTGCGCCGAGCAGTACGCCGATCGCCAGCGTCCCGATGGCGTCCCAGCGCGGCTCGTCGAACAGCAGCGTGAAGCCGACGCCGGCGAGGGCGAAGACAAGTCCGAGCAGCGCGGCGGTGTCCTCGAGCAGGACGACCGGGAGCTCCGGGTTCCTGCTGTGCCGGATGAAACCGGGCCAGGACATGCCCGGCGCCTTGACCTTGCGCGACTCGCGGTACGCCGTACGGAAGGAGAAGGACTCGAGCACGATGGCCACCAGCAGGACGCCGATCGCCACCAGCGGCGCTTCGATCTCGTGCGGGGACTTGAGCTTCTCGTAGCCCTCGTAGAGCGCGAACAGCGAGCCGACCGAGAAGAGCACCAGCGCGACGACGAAGGCGTAGAAGTAGCGGTCCATGCCGTAGCCGAAGGGGTGCTCGGCGTCCGCGCTTCGCGACGCCCGCTTACCGCCCAGCAGCAGCAGGGCCTGGTTGCCGGTGTCGGCGACCGAGTGCACCGACTCGGCCAGCATCGACGACGATCCGGTGAACAGGAACGCGACGAACTTGCTCACCGCGATGCCGGCGTTGGCCAGCAGCGCCGCGATGACCGCCGCCCGGCCCCCCGCGGCGCTCACTGGGCGATCCGGGCCTTGAGCTCGGAGATCGCGGTCACCGGGGTGGGGTCGATGCCCAGCAGCAGCGCGAGGTAGACGGTGGCGTAGTCGATCAGGGCCACCAGGCTCGCCATCCGCTCCAGCGGGGAGTCACCCTCGGCGACCAGCTCGCTGACGTCGATGCCCCGCTGGCGGGCCAGCTCCCGGGAGACCTCCGCCCGGCGCGCGGTCTGCGGGTGCTCGTCGGGGTCGCGCAGCAGAACCAGGTGCAGCCGGGTGCGGAGCTCCGGCTCCGCTGCCCGGTCGCGAAAGAAGTCCTGCTCGGTCGGCCCCCCGGCGTAAGGGCCGTCGAAGGTCACCACCTGGTTGTGGTTCGCCTCGGGCAGCACCCCGAACATCGCCGGGTACTTGGCGTTCTCGGCGAGCTGGGTCTTGAAGCGGTACGCCGCGACGCCGGCCAGCGGCGAGGCGCCCCAGACCATCGGCAGTGCGCCTGCCAGCTCGATGGCGAGCGCCTTGGCCGGGTTGGGGAAGGAGTCGCTGGTGGGCCGGCACCGCCCGCTGACCGACTCCAGCCGGGCAGCGGTCGCCTCCAGTACCGCCGGTGGCGCCGGCAGCAGGTCGAGCGCGGCCGCGGCGACGACCAGCGGCACCGACAGCGCCCACAGGCTGGCCCGCGGCTGCCGGCCACCAGGCACGACGACGTAGGGGGCGCCCGCCTGCTCGGCCCGCTGCGACAGCGGCGAGTCGGCGCCACCGACCATCAGCAGCCGGCAGCCACGGCGGAGCGCCTCGTCGGTCGCGGACAGCGTCTCCTCGGTGGAGCCCGAGCACGACACCGCGGCCACCAGGTCGGCGGGCCCCACCCAGCCGGGCAGCCCGTAGCCGCGGTGGGTGACGATGGGAACCGGGCAACCGATGCCGGCCACAGCGGCGAGCACGTCGCCGGAGACTCCGGAGCCGCCCATCCCGGTCACCACCATTGCGCGCGGCCGGCCGTCGCGGCCGATCCGGTCGACCCCAGCCTCCGCCGCCAGGGTGATGGCCTGGCGCACCTGGGCCGCCGAGGAGGCGACCGCGCGAAGCATGCCGGCCGGGTCGCCGGCTTCGACGGCGGCGGCGTCATCGAGCCGCACCTCGGCGTCCGCCGGCTTCACGACGGGCTCGCTGCGCCATCGGGCCGGCGCGCCTCGTCGACCAGCAGCACCGGGATGTCGTCACGGACCGGATAGGCCAGCCCGCAGCCGGTGCAGACCAGTTCCTCGGCCGCCTCGACCACCCGTAACGAAGCGTGGCAGGCGGGGCAGGCGAGTATCTCCAACAGCCAGGGTTCAAGGTTCACGGTTGCTCCAGGGGATGGGCCGGTACGTCGGTCAGCCGCGGATGAGCCCAAGGACCTCGTCGCGGACCCGCGCCATGGTCGGCTCGTCGGCCGCCTCGACGTTGAGGCGCAGCAGTGGTTCGGTGTTGGACGGCCGGACGTTGAACCACCAGCCGTCGGCCTCGACCGTCAGCCCGTCGAGGTGGTCGAGGCGAACGCCGGGCTTGTCGGCGTACGCCGCCGTCAGCTCGGCCAGCTTCGCCGGGGCCTCCGCGACGGTCGAGTTGACCTCGCCGGAGTCGGCGTAGCGGGAGTAGGCCGAGAGCAGCTGGGAGAGCGGCCGAGGCTGCTCGCCGAGCGCCGCCAGCACGTGCAGGGCGGCCAGCATGCCTGAGTCGGCCCGCCAGAAGTCGCGGAAGTAGAAGTGCCCGGAGTGCTCGCCGCCGAAGATCGCGCCGGTCTCGGCCATCCGGGCCTTGATGAACGAGTGCCCCACCCGGGTGCGCTCGGCCGTTCCGCCGGCTTCTCGAACGATCTCCGGTACGGCGTGCGACACGATCAGGTTGTAGAGGATGGTCGCCCCGGGCTCGCGGGCCAGCTCCCGGCTGGCGATCAGTGCCGTGAGCACGCTCGGTGACACCACCGCGCACTGCTCGTCGACGACGAAGCAGCGGTCGGCGTCGCCGTCGAAGGCCAGCCCGATGTCGGCGCCCACCTCGGCCACCTTGGCCTGCAGGTCGCGCAGGTTGGCCGGGTCGATGGGGTTGGCCTCGTGGTTGGGGAAGGTGCCGTCGAGCTCGAAGTAGAGCGGCGTGAGCTCGAGAGGCAGCCCGGCGAAGACCGTCGGGACGGTGTGCCCGCCCATCCCGTTGCCGGCGTCGACGACCACCTTGAGCGGGCGGATGTCGGAGAGGTCGACCAGCTTCTTGAGGTAGTCGGCGTACTCGCGCAGCAGGTCGCGGCTCGAGACCGCCCCGGGCTTGCCGGCGTAGGCCGGCAGCCCGTCGGCGAGGTAGCCCTCGGCCAGCCGGCGGATCTCGGCCAGCCCGCTGTCCTGCCCTACCGGCGCGGCGCCGGCGCGGCAGAGCTTGATGCCGTTGTAGCGCGCCGGGTTGTGGCTTGCGGTGAACATGGCGCCCGGTACGTCGAGGTAGCCGGCCGCGAAGTACAGCGTGTCGGTGGAGGCCAGCCCGGCCGCCACCACGTCGGCGCCCTGGCTGCTCGCCCCTTCGGCGAAGGCGGCGGACAGCGGACCGGAGGACGTACGCATGTCATGAGCGGTCACCAGCGTGTCGGTCTCTGTGAACCTGGCGAAGGCGGCACCGAGCGCCCGGGCGACACCCTCGTCCAGCTCGTCGGGCACCACGCCACGGATGTCGTAGGCCTTCACGATCTTCGACAGGTCGGGCACGCGCTACTCCGGTCTTCGCGGGTCGGGGGCGACGACCGGCGAGCCTACCGGTGGCGGCGCTCAGCTCCCGAGCTTGCGTGCCTTGTCCATCACGGCGGTCAGCGGCAGGTCGCTGCCTGCTTGCTCCCAGGACTTGGTCTCGCACTTGCGACAGGAGCGGAACCGGACGGGCGAGCCGTCGGTCAGCGTCATCGCGATCTCGGTGAGCCGATCGCCACCACAGGCCGGGCAGCGGCCGGAGCTTCCGGCTGGGTCGTTAGCACTCACGCGATCATGGCGGCGCGGCGTGTCCAGACTACGTTGGGCAAACACATGGATTCCCTCAATAGGGTGGCGAGTTCGGAGGTCTGCGAGATCAGGTGCAAGACACCAGTTTCGAGCAAACACTGTTCACTTTATCGTGAACGGCGTTTACAGTCAACCGGCCGGTGCCGGAGCGGGCTTGAGTCCCCCGTGGTTCCCCGCTCCGGCCAACGAGGCGGAACGTCGCCGCAGGCTGACCCGCGAGCGCGTCGTCACCGAGGCCATCGCGGTCATCGGTACGGACGGCGTAGAGGCTCTGAGCATGCGAGCCCTGGCCCACCGTCTTGGCGTCGTTCCCGGGGCGCTCTACCGCCACGTTCGAAACAAGCAGCAGCTCCATGACCTCCTCCTCGATGGGGTGCTGGCCGAGGTCGATCACGAAGTCGATCACTCCCTCGCCTGGACCGAGCGGGTAAAGGTCCTCGCAAACCGGCTACGGACGGTACTGGAAGGCCATCCCGGCATCGCTGGGCTGCTGAAGACCCGCGACCCTCTCGGGCCCAACACCCTTGCCTTGGCGGAAGCGTTCCTCGCAACGTTGCAGGGGGCCGGCCTATCGGAACGGGAGACCGGCCTGGCCTTCTCCCTCATCTACGACTACACCATCGGTTTCGCGCTCAGCGGTCTGACCTCGGTCAACGAGCAGCGAGTACGAGACGCCGCGACCCGGCGCGAGCTGCATACGTTCTTGCGGTCTCTGCCGGCCGACCGCTTCCCCGCCCTGGTCACCCTCGGCGCGTACGTCTGGGTCGATAACCGCGACGAACGGTTCGCAACCAGCCTCGACACGCTTGTCGACGGCCTCATCGCGGCGCGCGGGCGCCAGCGCCGCGATGAGCAGCAGCCTGGGCGCTGACCAGGACGGCTCGACATCGCAGGTAGGTACGGACCGGATGGCGGCCAGGTGCCGCTGAGCCGGGCGCCGTTCAAGGCAGACATCAACCCTCCTAATGTCGGTTACCGAGGCTTACCTCCCGGTTCGACAGCACCCCCTACGCACTTGAGTCCTCCAATCGGGGGATGCTGCCGCCTTATCCAGGCGACCGCACCGCGCGCAGGTGGCCGCGCCGCGCCCCGTTCACGTCGTCGGGCGGCGGTAGGCCGCCACCCGATCCGGCGGAGCGGACGGCGTCGGCCAGAGCTTCGAGATCGTCCGGACTCGGGCCTGCGGGCAGGCCCTCCTCCAGCTGGCGCAGCACCTCCCAGCCACGGGGGGCTGTGAGCCGGGCGGCGTGACGCTCACAGAGGTCATAGCAGTGCGGCTCGGCGTACGTCGCCAGCGGGCCGACGACCGCCGTGGAGTCGGCGTAGGCGTAGGTGAGCGTGGCGACGGCGGGCGCCGTGCACGCGATTCGCGAGCAGCGCCGAAGGGGGCTCACGAGCGCGAACGGTAACCCCCCGACCGGCGCCCGGCCATCACCACCGGCCGTGTCGTGCCACTACGCTTCCCGGTTGTGATCGAGTCCCGCAGCGCCCCGGCGGCCCGCCGGACGGCGCCGGCCCGGCGGCGGGACCGGCACGGCCGCGGGCTCCGCGGGCCGCTGGTGCCTCCCGGCGTACCGCTGGCGCGCAGCCGCTCGGAGCAGTTCGACGACCTCGTGCTCGACGCCGTGGAGCATCTCGAGGGCCGCTGGGAGCACGAGCTCGCCGCGGTGGAGTTCGCGGTCGACGAGGTGCCGGGCATGGCCGCCGGCCTCGCGCCCGGCGAGGAGCTCGCGGGCGAGGACGGCGTACCGCTGGCCCGGCTGGTGCCGGGCTCCGGCGGGGCGCCGAGCCGGATCGTGGTCTACCGCCGACCGGTGGAGGCTCGCGCCCCGGACCGCGGCGAGCTGGCCGACCTCGTGCACGATGTGGTCGTCGAGCAGGTGGCCCGGTTGCTCGGCCTGGACCCGGAGGCCGTCGACCCGCCGTACGACGCCGGCTAAGGCACTCCGGCCGCCGGGTCCTGGACCACGGTGGGCACGCTGGCGGTGACCTCGGTGCGTTCCAGCGTCAGCTGGGAGAGCCACACACCCCGGCCCCGCTGTTCGGATAGCTGGCGGCTGCCGTAGATGGGCCCGGACCCGGGCATGGGCGTGACGACGAGCGCGAACTCTCCGCCGGGCACCCGCAGCACCTGCAGCGGTACGGCGATCGTTCGCCCGGCGGGCACCCGGATCATGATCGGCCCCGGCCCCGCCTGCGGCCCCGCGCTCAGTCCGGTCAGCGAGACGGTTGCCGAGGCCTCCGGTGCCGTGAGAAGCAGCACGCTCCGCTGCGCGCCCCGCACCCGGTTGTCCGGCAACAGAGCGGCGCCGCCGAGGGGAGGGGTCGCGGCGGTCCAGGCGAACTCCGCCTCGTGGGTGACCGCATCACCCTGGGCCGAGAAGCCCCCGGCCAGGACCGGTACGTCGCTGCTCACCACGACCGCGGCCGGCCGGCCGGCCAGCACCTTCGCCAGGTCGACCGGCACGACGGTGCCGGCCCGCACCCGCACCGCGTTGAGGGCCGCGGGAACGAAGGAGCCGTCGGTGGTTACCACCCGCAGCTCCACCGAGGCGTCGTCGGGGCCCGGGACCGCGAGTAGCACCGAACGGGCGCCCGGCCCGGCGAGGAGGCCAGGCACGACCGCGGCGCGGGCCGGTGCGGCGGTCGGCGCCACGTAGTCCACCCCGAGCGCCAGGCTGGCGAGGTGGCGGCGCTCGAGCATGGTCGCCGTGAGCCGGCCGGCGGTCACGGCGACGTGGGTTGCGAGCGCCGGCACGTTGGGGGCAAGGGACTCGAGCGCCATCCGGACCGAACCCCGGGCGGGGACCTCGACACCCCGGGCGCTGCGAGGTGCCACCGGGCCGGCCGCGGTCATCAGGCTGACGTCCGCGGTGGCGACCACCTCGTCCGGGTTGACCAGCAGCAAAGACGCCGAAGAGCCGACGGTGGTCGACCCACCGACGAACCAGGTGTCCGGCGCCGCCACGGCGCACCGCGTCTCGGCCAGACCGCGGCCCTGGCCGGCGTCGATACGCGCGAGGAGCTCGGCCGCGACGCCGGCGGCCAGGGGCCCGTACGCGTCGGCTCGGATCGGCCCGGCGGACCTCGCCACCTCAGCCTTGCTCACCGCCCCCGCACCGACGAGCACCGGAAGGGGGGTCGTGGCGGCGCCCCGCACCGCCGTCATGGCGGCCCGCCCGGCCGACCTCATCCCGGCCGGACTTGGCAGCGCAGCCAGCGAGGCACGGGTGGTCACGCGGCCCGGGTCCGCCGCCACGTCGGCGCAGACCAGTCCGCGCTCGACCACCGGCGCAGCGGTCGGCGGCGGCGGTGGGCCCGGCACCCGGGGCAGGACCGGCCAGCTCAGCGCCGCAGCGGTGGTCCCCCCGGCCACCACCGCGGCCACGACGAGCGGAGCGAGCAGCCGCCGGCTCATCGGCGTACCGCCACCCGGAGGTCGACGGGATCGCGGAGGTCGATGACCTCCGGGGTCCCGCGGGGGCGGGCGAGGGAGCCGGCCTCCTCCGGTGCCGCCGGCTCCTCGGGCTCCTCCCGCCGACGGCCGGCCGGCGCGGCCAGCAGCAGCACGACGGCCAGCAGTGCGCCCTGCACCAACAGCCCACGCCGACGGGGGCCGCCGTCGTAGCGGAGATCGAGCCGGCCGCCGTCGGTCGGCAGGGAGAAGGACTGCGCCCAGCCGTACGCCGTACGGCTGGGCAGTGGCCTGCCGTCCAGCGTCGCCCGCCAGCCGGATCCGGCCGGCTCGGCCAGCACCAGTGTCCGGCCGCCCGGGCCTCTCGGCAGGGTGGCGGCGGCGCTCGCCGAACCGGACGGTAGCGCCGCCGCCGATCCGGCGCGGGACACCACGGTGAGCCGGCTGGCGGGTCCGGCCACCCGCCACAGCGAGAGGCCGGGGCCGGCAGCCACCCGGCTCAGGCCGCGCACCGAGTCCAGCACCCGGACCAGCCGCGCGTCGGTGGGGGGCGGGACGTAGACGTATCGCACGGCGGTGGCGCCCAGCCGCTCGGCCACCTCGCCGCCACGACCGGCGGCGAGGTCGCGCACCAGCGCATCCAGCCGGGCCGAGGTCCCCGGCGCGGGCGGCAGGTCGGCGTCGCCCAACGCGCTGCCGGGGCCGCGGAGGATGACGTAGTGCAACGTCTGATCCGCCCGGGGCCGCAGCACGAGGGCCCGGGTGCGGGCGGACCCGCCCATCTCGGCCGCGACGAACGCGGGAACGGCGGCAGGCGGGCGTCGCTGCAGGACCGTGTCGCCCGCTCCCTCGAACCAGGAGACGGCCGCGAGCATCGGTACGCCGGCCGCGGCGACCGCCACGGCCACCGCCAGAGGTTGCGGCCAGCTGAAGCTGGCGCCGGTGAGCCGGCCGAACAGGCCGTCGGCCGCCACGACGGCGGCCAGCAGCAGGCCGGCGCCGGCGACCGCGGTCGGCACGCCCGGCCAGGCCGGGGCAGCCGCACCGCCGGCCAGCGACGCCGCGGTCACCCTGGCAACCAGGACGCCGCCCGCGAGGCCGACCGCGGCCAGCGCCCAGCCAGCCAGCGCCAGCCGCCACCGCCGGCTGCGCGCCAGCCCGGCGAGGGCGGCCAGCAGCAGCGGGACCCCGAGCCATACCGTCGGCAGGCCCGGCCCGCCCGGATGCAGCAGCGCCACGTCGGCCGGGCGCAGGCCCGGGTCGACCAGGCCCGCGGCCGCCGGGCCGAAGCCGGCCAGCGCGGCTCGCGGGTAGGCCCGCAGCGTCGGAAGCCACGGCAGCAACAACAGCGGCGGCACCGCGAGCAGCACGGCGGCGGTCAGCGCCCGGCGGATGCCCAGGCGCCGGGAACCCCGCCGCCCCGCCAGCCCGATCCCCAGTAGTGCGGCGCCCACCAGCACCGGCGCGGCCAGCAGGTACAGCAGCGGGGAGAAGGCGCTCGCCACCGCCAGGCCGAGCCCGGCGAGCCAGGCGGTACGCCAGCCGTCCCCACGGCCGGCGGCCAGCGCCCGCCCGGCACCTCGAGTCACCAGCGGCAGGGCGACCATGGCCGCCGCCGCGTCGAGCCGGCCGCCGGCCACCGCGCCGGTCACGGCGGGCAGCAACGCGTAGGTGCCCGCGGCCCACACCCGCAGCGTGCGCCGCGTGGTCACCGCGCTGATGGCGGCGTACGCCGAGAGCCCGGCGAGCGGCACGGCACCGAGCAGCAGCACGTCGACGACGAGCGGCGCCCGACCCAGCAGCGGCCCGGCCATGGCCGCCAGCAGCGCCAGGTACGGCGGTGCCGGGGTCGACGTGCCGGCTCCAGCCGGATGCCACGACGCCAGATAGGACGACCACAGGGCGGCGGCGCCGCCCGGAGCCGGCAGCAGCCGGCCGCCGGCCAGTGAGCCGGCCCGCAGGAGCGGGTGCAGGGTGGCAAGTGCCAGCGCCAGCAGCGCGGCGCCGAGCAGCACCGACGGCCGGCCGAACACCGATCGCAGCACCCCCCGCTCGACCGGGACGACGTACTGGTCACCGGATCGTCCGGAAGGGCGGGCGCCGCGGCGGGCGCCCGACCCGACCGACGTCGCCAGCCGGCCTCCCCAGTCGGCCAGCGTTTCGCGGTGACGGCGCCATCGCAGCCGGCGATCGGCGAGCAGGTGGTTCGCCGCGCGGGCCGGCAGCGTCCGGCTGCGCCGCCGGTCCCACCGCGCCCGCAGCAGCAGCAGCGGCGAAGCGAAGACGCCGAGGACCGAGAGGAGCTCATCCGCCGCCGCCCGGGGCCGGCGCAGCGCCAGCCGGGCGACCCCGCCCAACGTCGCACCCAGCAGCAGCCGCGGCACCAGCAGCAGCAGGGCGCGCGCCGGGACGTTGGCCAGCATGGCGTAGACGGCGGCGCGTCGCCGGGCGCGGCGGACCGGCTGCCGAGTCGGGGCGGCGCGCCGTAGACCGGTGTCGGCGGCACCGACGTGTTGCACCACGGCATCGGTGACGACCAGGACGCGCGCCCCGGCGAGGTTGGCCCGCCAGCCCAGGTCGAGATCGTCGCCGAAGAGGGGCAGCGCCGGATCGAGACCGTGCAGCCGGTCCCAGAGCTCCCGGCGTACCAGCGCGCCGGCGGTTCCAACGGCCAGCACGTCGCGGACACCGTCGTGCTGGCCCTGGTCGAGCTCGCCGCGCTCCAGCCCGGTCTCCCGCCGGCCGGCCCGGTCGGTGGTGACGCCCACCTCCAGCAGGGCCCGCGGCTCGTACCAGCCGCGGACCTTGGGCCCAAGCACGCCGGCCGAGGGGTCGGCGTCGGCCTGTTCGAGCAGCGCCCGGAGCGCACCTGGCTGCGGTGCGCAGTCGTCGTGCAGCAGCCACACCCACTCCTGCGCACCGTCGGACGGGCACGGCTCGACGTTCTCGGCGAGTGCGAGACCGGCGGCGATGGCGGCGCCGAACCCGGTACGGCGGGGAAGCGTGCGTACGGCCGCGGGCTCCGGCGCGGCGGCGAGCAGCTTGCGGGTGCCGTCGATGCTTCCCGTGTCGACAGCGACGAGCCGGTCCGGAGGCCGGAGCTGCGCGGCCACCGCGGGGAGCACAGCGGGCAGCCAGCGATCGCCGTCGTGGGTGACCAGAACGGCGGTGACGTGGTGGTGGGAAAGCGCGGCTGGGATGCTCATACGGTCCGGATGGCGGCCCGTTCGAGGCCACGTCGATGATCGGTGGTCGATCGTCGGTCCGGGCCCGGACCGACGGGCCAGACTACGCGGTCACCGGTCGGTGCGACCCGCGAAACGGTGGAAAGGTCAGCCGGCGCGGCGCTTGAGCCGCCGGCGCTCCCGCTCCGACAGGCCGCCCCAGATACCGAAGCGCTCATCCTTCGCCAGGGCGTATTCGAGGCACTCGCCGCGAACGTCGCACCGCACGCAGACCTTCTTCGCCTCCCGGGTCGACCCGCCCTTCTCCGGAAAGAAGGCCTCCGGGTCGGTCTCGGCGCACAGCGCCTGGTCGTGCCAGCTGAGCTGGCGCTCCCCCTCGATTCCCTCGACTCCGAGCAGGAAGCTCATCTCGCTCACGGCGCTCTCCGATCTCGACCCATTCGGCCGCCGGTGCGTGCTGCGAATGACAACGGTGGAATTACATCGACGGCAGCGCGGTGCGTCAAGCCGGGTGTCCACAGATCGACGCCCGCGATGGGGTCAGTGCGAGACGGCCTGCTGCACGATGCCGTATGTCGTCGTCCGCTGGCGGGCCGGCCGCCCGATCCCGGCGGGGATCGCCTCCAGTTCGGCGATCGACTTCCGGCTGCCGTGCTGCGAGCCGGCCATCCGGCTGATGGTCTCCTCCATCAGGGTGCCGCCGAGGTCGTTGACGCCGCCCTGTAGCACCTGCCGGCAGCCGTCGACCCCGAGCTTGACCCACGAGCACTGGATGTTGTCGATCCGACCATGCAGCAGCAGCCGGGCCATCGCGTGCACCGCCCGGTTCTCGCGCCCGGTGGGGCCGGGCCGGGCCAGCCCGGCGAGGTAGAGCGGCGCGTTGTGGTGCACGAACGGCAGCGGCACGAACTCCGTGAACCCGCCGGTGCGGTCCTGGATCGCGGCCAGCACCCGCAGGTGCGCGACCCAGTGCCGGGGGTTGTCCACGTGCCCGTACATCATCGTGCTCGAGCTGCGCAGGCCGACCTCGTGCGCCGTGCTCACCACATCGACCCAGGTGGCGGCGGGGAGCTTGCCCTTCGTGAGGACCCAGCGGACATCGTCGTCGAGGATCTCCGCGGCGGTGCCGGGGATGGTGTCGACGCCGGCCTCCCGGGCCGCGACCAGCCAGTCCCGATTCGACAGCCCGGTGCGGGCGGCGCCGTTGACCACCTCCATCGGGCTGAAGGCGTGCACGTGCATCGCCGGCGTACGTCGCTTGACCTCCGCGGCCAGGTCGAAGTACGCCGACCCGGGAAGCTCCGGTGAGATGCCGCCCTGCATGCAGACCTCGGTCGCGCCGGCGGCCGCGGCCTCGACGGCGCGCTCCCCCACCTCGGCGAGCGAGAGCGTGTAGGCGTCGGCGTCGCTGCGTCGCTGCGCGAACGCGCAGAACCGGCAGCCGGTGTAGCAGACGTTGGTGAAGTTGATGTTGCGGTTGACGACGTAGGTCACCTCGTCGCCGACGGTGTCCCGGCGGACGGCGTCCGCCAGAGCGCACAGCGCCTCGAGCTCGGGCCCCTGCGCGCCGAAGAGGGCCAGCGCATGGCTGTCGCTGAGCCCCGCCGGGTCGTCGGCCGCGTGCCGCAACGCCGCCCGGACGTCGCCACCGAGCCGTTCCGGTCCGCCATTGTCGCGCACCCGCTCACGCAGCGCGTCCCAGTCGCCGTACGCCGCGTCGAAGTCGCCCCGCCGGTCGGCGCGCCGGCCCTGGACGTCGATCGAGGTGTGCAGGTCGACCCGGCCGGTGGAGGTTGCCAGGCCGCCGTCGGGCTCCTGCCACGGGGCGCCGGTCGGTCGCTCGCCCTCGACGGCGAGGCCGTCGTGGCCGGCCAGCGCACGGACGTGGCCGAGCACCCGCGGGTCGACCCACGGCTCGCCGGCGAGGACGTACGGCGGGTAGACGGTGAGCCGCTCGCGCAGCATGAAGCTCGCCGCCGCGCTGGCGGCGGCGAGGTCGTCGATGACCGGCCACGGCTGCTCAGGGTTGACGTGGTCGGGCGTGACCGGCGACACCCCGCCCCAGTCGTCGATCCCGGCGCTAAGGAGGAGCCCGTACTCCTCGCCGATGAGGTTCGGCGGCGCCTGGATCCGCATCGACGGGCCGAGCACCAGCCGGGCGACCGCGACCGTGGCGGCCAGCTCGTCGATCGGGGGCTCGACCTCACCCCGCATGGCCGTGTCGGGCTTGGCCCGGAAGTTCTGGACGATCACCTCCTGGATGCCGCCGTACGCCCGCGCCACCCGGCGGATCGCGAACAGCGACTCGACCCGCTCGGCGTAGGTCTCCCCGATGCCGATCAGGATGCCGGTGGTGAACGGGACCGTCGTACGGCCGGCGTCCTCGAGCACCCGCAGCCGGACCGCCGGCTCCTTGTCCGGCGAGCCGTAGTGCGCCCCGCCCGGCTGCGACCAGAGCCGGGTCGCGGTCGTCTCGAGCATCATCCCCATCGAGGGCGCCACCGGCTTGAGCCGCTGGAGGTCGGTCCAGGTCAAGACGCCGGGGTTGAGGTGCGGCAGCAGACCCGTCTCCTCCAGCACCCGGATCGCCATCGCGCGGACGTAGTCCAGCGTGCCGGCGTAGCCGCGGCTCTCCAGCCAGCTCCTGGCGGCCGGCCAGCGGCCCTCGGGCCGGTCGCCGAGGGTGAACAGCGCCTCCTTGCAGCCCAGCTCCTGGCCGCGCCGGGCGATCTCGAGCACCTCGTCCGGCGACAGGAAGGCGTCCGGCACCCGGTGCGGCGTGGTCGCGAAGGTGCAGTAATGGCAGCGGTCCCGGCACAGGCGCGTGAGCGGGAGAAACACCTTGCGCGAGTAGGTCACGACACCCGGCCGGGCGGCTGCCTCCAGGCCCGCGTCGCGGACCCGCCCGGCGCTGGCCAGCAGGTCGTCGAGGTCGGTGTCACGGGCGTGCAGGAGGACGGTGGCCTCGGCCCCATCCAGCGGTACGCCGTCACGAGCCCGCCGCAGCGCCCGCCCAAGGGCGCTGCGGGTCGGCGCTACGGTGTGCACCGGTCGAGGCTACGTCCCGCGGTCCGGCCCCGACGAGGTGGCAGGACGCGCTGCACCTGTATCGGCCCGTGATCGGGACCAGGGACCTTCTCGCGGTCCGTTGTCGGCCGAGGGCCGCGGCGCGCCCCGAGCTGCCGGGAGCACTGTGCGGGTTCTCCAGTCACATCACCGAGCTAGGGTGAATGGGCGTGAGCCATCCCACCGACCCCGGCGTTGACGCCTACCTCGATGCGCTGCCCGAGTGGCAGCAGACGATCTGCCGCGAGGTACGCGATCTGGTCCTCGCCGCCGACCCAGAAGTCACCGAGACCGTCAAGTTCACCGACCGTCCGTACTTCGTGCTACAGGGCAACATCTGCGCCCTGTTGGCCTCCAAGGACCACGTCAACGTCTTTCTCTACGACGGCGGCATCGTCCCTGATCCCGACGGGATCATCACCGCGGGCCACGACAACAAGACCGCTCGCACCGTCGCATTCCGCAACGGAGAACCCATCAACGCGACCGCCCTCACCGCCATGTTCAAGCACATCATCGCCAACAACCGCGCCGGCGGCTGGCGCAAGGTGAAGCGCGAGACAAGGTGAAGCGCGAGACAAGGTGAAGCGCGAGACAAGGTGAAGCGCGAGACAAGGTGAAGCGCGAGACCTAGTGGCGCGCAGGTACTCCCCGACCCTGGACACGACGAGACAGCGCCGTCGAGCCGTTATTCGGTCGCGGTCATCCGGTCGGGCCCGGCACGCTGGTGTGGTGGTCGATCACCTGTTCGCCGATGCGGGACTCGCCGAGCTCTATGACCTGTTCTGCCCGTGGGAGCCACGGGGAGACTTCGGCTTCTACCTTCCCCTTGTCATGTCGGCGCAGGCCGTGCTCGACGTCGGCTGCGGGACGGGTGCGTTGCTGCACGGTGCCCGGGAGGCGGGGCACACCGGACGCCTATGTGGGCTCGACCCCGCCCTCGGCATGCTGGTCCAGGCGCGGAAGCGATCGGATATCGAGTGGATCCTCGGTGACCTCACGTCGGTCGCCTGGGCTCGAGACTTCGACCTGATCCTCATGACCGGCCACGCATTCCAGGTGTTCGTCACCGATGACGAGCTACGAGCCTCGCTGGCGTCGATACGGTCAGCCCTCACCGAGGACGGCCGCTTCGCGTTCGAAACCCGCAACCCGCCGGTTCGCGCCTGGGAGCGCTGGACCCCTGCCAACGCGGTCGAGGTTACCGACGCCTCCGGCGCCAGGGTGCGGATGGCGCACGAGGTCGAGACGCCGGTCGAGGGGGACGTCGTCCGTTTCGCCGCGACGTTCACGAGTCCCGGCTGGGACCGCCCACAGTTGAGCTGGAGCACTCTGCGGTTCCTTGACGCGGTTGCACTATCCACGTTCCTGTCCGATGCCGGCCTGGTGATCGAGGAGCAGTTCGGGGACTGGACCCGGCTCCCCCTCACCGACACCAGCCCGGAGATCATCACCATTGCCCGCCGGGGTTGAGCATCCTGCGTTGAGCCCAAGGGTTCACCTTGGCAGCGAAGAGCCGCCGATGGGCTACCGTCCGGCGCGGCGGCCTGTCTGCGGTCCACCTGTCGGCCACCAGTTGGGTTCGCCTCGTGGATCTGGCCGTAGACGACCCGGGCGGCAGCGCCTTGCCGGTGGTGTGTCTGCCGATGTTCGGCGCCACCCGCGCCATGACGGCTGCTGCCTTCGGCGCCGCCTTCGCGGGCGCGGGGCTACGCGAGATCTATCTCGATCTTCCAGGTCATGGAGACTCCGCACCCGAGGGTCCAGCCGATTCGCGCACGGTGCTGGCCATCCTGTGCTCCTGGCTGGAGCGTCACCTCGGCGGGCCGGCCTTGCTCGCCGGCTCCTCGTACGGCGCCTACCTGGCCGCTGCCATCGGCCGGCAACGGCCGGATCTCGCCCGCGGGCTGCTGCTCGTCTGCCCCGGCGCCCGGGTTGGGGCGGCAGACCGGGATCTGCCTAGCGAGGAGCCGCCGACAGCGGCATCGACGTGGCTGGATGCCTGTCCTCCCCGGCTACGCGCCCACCTCGACCTTGCCCTCGGCCACCGCACGGCCGCCGTCGTCGCGACGGTGCTCCAGGCACTGGAAGCCGGTGGCCCGGGCGACGAGCAATACCAGGACCAGTTGTCCGCCGGCCGCGGCTATGCACTCGAGGACGAGGACGCGAACGTCGCCTTCGGCGGTCCGGTCACGGTCGTCACCGGTCGCCACGACCGGATCGTGGGCTACGCAGACCAGTTCCGCTCCATGCGCAACTACCCGCGTGGGTCCTATTCCGTGGTCGACGCCGCCGGGCACTACCTGCCCTTCGAGCAGCCCGGCCTGCTACGGGCGCTGACCCAGGACTGGCTGCACCGCTGCGGCATCTGACCCACCAGCGGACTGCCACACCGGCGCCGGCCCACCACGGCGCCATCAGCCTGTCACCGGGAGGCTCTCTGACAGCATCGCCGCATGCCGGTCCGCGTGGTGGTACCCGCCGGCGGCATCGGGGCCGCCCGGTTCCTGCGCGGGCTCAAGGCAGCGCTGCCCGCCGACGCCGAGATCACCGTGATCGGCAACACCGGCGACGACATCACCCTGTTCGGGCTGCGGATCTGCCCCGACCTCGACACGGTGATGTACACCCTCGGCGGCGGCATCGACGAGGGCCAGGGCTGGGGTCGGGCCGGCGAGAGCTTCGTGGTGAAGGAGGAGCTGGCGGCGTACGACGCGGGGCCGACGTGGTTCGGCCTCGGCGACCGCGACCTGGCCACCCACCTGGTGCGGACGCAGATGCTCGACGCCGGCTACCCGCTGTCGGAGGTGACGGCGGCGCTGTGCGCCCGTTGGCGCCCCGGCGTACGGCTGCTGCCGATGACCGACGACCGGGTCGAGACCCATGTGGTCATCGAGGACGGGCCGGGCCGGCGGGCGGTGCACTTCCAGGAGTACTGGATACGGATGCGCGCCGCGCCGGCGGCGCTCGAGGTGGTGCCGGTCGGCGCCGCCGACGCCAAGCCGGCGCCGGGCGTGCTGGCGGCGGTCGCCGCGGCAGACCTCGTGCTGCTGCCGCCGTCCAACCCGGTGGTCAGCATCGGCCTGGTGCTGGCGGTGCCCGGGATCCGCGATGCCCTGCGCGCGACACCCGCGCCCGTCATCGGCGTCTCGCCGATCGTCGGCGGCGCAGCTGTCCGCGGGATGGCCGACAAGGTGCTCGCAGCGATTCGGGTGGAGACGTCGGCCGAGGCGGTTGCCCGGCACTACGGGGCCCGCTCGGCCGACGGGCTGCTGGACGGCTGGCTGGTCGATACCGCCGACGCGGATGCCGCCGACGCGCTGTCCGCCGACGGCCTCCCGGCGCGCGCCGTACCGCTGCTGATGACCGACCTCGACGCCACCACCGCGATCGCCCGGGAGGCACTGGCGCTGGCGGAAGCGGTACGCCGGTGAGACTGGAGATCTGGGGCGTCGAGGGCCTGCCGGAGATCCGGCCGGAGGACGACCTGGCTGCGCTGGTGGCCACCGCCGAGCCGGACCTGGCCGAGGGCGATGTCGTGGTCGTGACCTCGAAGGT
>JAABUR0100000650.1_pt1 | contig 72252 bp, 92 predicted proteins | sample 5560091 | NCBI WGS metagenome assembly JAABUR01 (sample SAMN10711879, study PRJNA513375) | rock metagenome | isolation source: Antarctica rocks | place: Antarctica: Victoria Land, University Valley sud
CAGTACTACATAAGCTCATTTGACAACGCCCTTTACTGAAGCTCTTACAGTTAATGCGACAAATTCTTGTACTCTCTGATAGATATTGGAATAATTTGCTGCAGGTTATCAATACTTGTCGAAGCCTTAAGGTTTGGGAATTTGTGCCGCCTATGCTAGCAAAAAGGGCTCCTGAGCACTCTCAATTAATTGCTTATTTGTCTCCATCTCACCTCACTCAAAGTTTCATTTGTTCATTGTACCTGAAAACTTATTGGGGATGAAGAATCTATGAAGTTCTATTCCTTCCAGATCTGAAAGATGGATTTCCGCTAGCGCAATCCTGGTGTTCACCGTGGGCTATACAAACCTCTCCACCCACCCACATTTCCGTCTCTTCTACATCCACATCCGCCTCGGAGTCCTCCACCCGATTTAGGGGTCGTCTTCCATATCCACTTCCTGCACCTGGTCTTCGTTCCATAGACTAAACTATTACTCGATCTTCTTCCTCCAGCTTTCTTTCTTCCACTTGGCAGTCTTTATCAGAGATTCATATTCTTCTGACTTTCCATGCGAATACCTCCCATTTGAGGATCTTTTATATGGCCTCCATTCGCATTTCCTAGAAAATCTTCTGCCTAGCCATCAGCCACCTCACCTTCCGCTACCTTATCTTCTTTCACTTTCTACCTGGCGTAAACAAGCAGAAGCTGCTAAAACTTCTTCGGCACGGAGCTTCGAAGTTGCTTGCTACCTTTCATGAGCAGCAGAAAGTTCTTATATCTTGCGTCTAGTCATCGATATATCATGAAGCCTTCAGAGGACCTAGTAACAGCCATTCATCGCTTTCAGTACGGATGCCGCTTCGGAACCCATATTGATGACTTCAGATGTCAAAAGGCTACGAGTATAGAATGGATATGCAGTACCACTGTTGGCATGTCATCTGACGCGGCCGCAGCTCTGTGTATCAGGAAACTCACAAGGCTTCTTGCACCTACCTACTAGTACTTTCTATCAAGGGTCCTGTCAGTTAAATCTCGAGGACGCGATTAGCATACAATGAAGGGATTCAACAGCTGCTCAGTATGGAAGATCAAAAGTGTTTCTTGCATTAATTGAATATTTATCGTATCATGTCTGCCTCGATCTAGTCGAATAAACCTCATTCCTAGCTGAAGAAGAACATGGGCTTCTCAGGAATGAACGATCACTCAAAAGAAAAAGTCCAAGACCACAAAAAAGCACAGGAGTTTATTATAATTTACTTTGAGCGTCTGGGAATCCACAAATCCCGACCTTGCTCGAATCACCAGTACTCGAGGATTAATCTCCTTCGATATTAAGCCTTGCCAAGCTTGGGGAACTCAAGTACGACTCGCAGGTTGCATATCAGTCCATGTCAGCAACCATCGACTGTTTCACAAATAGCTCGTGCAGTCGAAGGAAGGGTTCGGCGGCAGCTCAGGAAGGAGCACAGGATCCAGTGTACTTTGCATAGGAAGCCACCCCATTGGTCTCCGTTCAACGGGTCTCGTGCCTAGCCAAGAACGACATTAACCTCCCCACAACTGGATTACGCAAACAAAGGACGGACGGATCACGAGGTGGTAAAGAAGGACGCTCAAGAACCAACGAGGACGTCGATACCCTTTGGACTACACAAGCGCCAGCCGCCAAACGTATTCTAGATGCAAGGCTAGGTGGCTTACCGTACATATCTTGATTAGGTACTTATCTTGATCAAGTGCTCTTCTTGACACTACCGCAACAATTCCGGGCCCGAGTATCAACACAACAGGGATGCGAGGAAGATTTAAAGTTCTCCATTGTAAAGTCCCACCGTCTCGCTGTCAAGATATTAGAACTCTCTGTTCAGGTGCACGCGATCTACATGATCGTATTACTTCCAATCTCATTTCCTTTCCAAACCCCTTCCATACCAACTCTTGCAACATGTAAACTCTTCATGCTGGGGACTATCCAAAAGAACCTACAAGCTTCATTCAGATCTTTGTGACCGTTGGATATAGGGGGTTGGTGGTCATCCTGGGTGGGCCATGTCAAGCCGTGGATATGTGCCTCTAGAGCGGTGGATCCAAATATGAGGACCGTGGACAGGCCTATGACGGGGACAAACGCGTAGTAGTCAAAAGGCTTGAAGCTTCCAGTTAGGATTCAAGAGCTTGGAAGCTTCTGGAGCTGAAGTGTGGAGGCCACGTCAGGTGACAGAGGGTTAGGAATCTACGAAGGACTTGAATGCTGGAAAAGGGTTTTGGAAGCCCTACTGCCAGGACACAGGGGAGCTAGAAAACATGTTAGATGCTCCGAATAGCTTCAATATATGGTACCGTTCGGCTATGATTTCCAAATTGTTGGGAATGTAGGTGCAATTTGGTTGGTAATCTCTACCTTACCACATTGGGCTGAGGCCCGCTAGTAGAGTTTAACACTTCACATTTCTTCCTTCTAGATAACCTAGGTAAAGCAACAACAAAATATACCATATGTCCCAATATGACCTCGTCTTCAACAGTGACTTGCGAGAATCTTTCTTTGCATGCTGCACTAGGGTGACGAATCAGAGACTAGCGTCTTCCATCGCGCTTTCGTAGCGTTTGTAATCATTCTTCTCCATCACATCCGAAACTGGATTCCAGCTACTCTTGCTTCAGCTACCTTAACAAAGCAGATTTATAAAACCTGCTTTCTTAACTCTACCTTATGATAAACTCGAGCAGCCCATGGTCTGACGATTCTGTTCGAATCGTGCTTTTGCGGGTTTCATTCGACACTGCGCGCTGAGAAGTTGACATCTCGTCAACATGAAAGTCCCACATAGGACTGAAGATCTAAACAGAATTTAGAGGCAGTAATTCTTGTGAAAATCAAGCTCTGATTAGTCCGAGATGTATAAGACGATGTTGAAATCACAGGAAAATAAGCAGGAAGGGATCCTCGGCCGTTTACTAAACAATTTACATTAGGTCGACATGACTGCTCATCGAGGTACCATTCTCCCATATATATAGAAGAACGGCCCAGCCTACTAGTTGCTCTATTCTTATCTCATCTTTAAGCTCTCTGTGTTTATACTGCTCCTGCTCGTTATTTGGGAATTTCAATACTCCATCCAGTATGATTAGTTCCAACAAAAACACTGTTGTCTGCCTATGCCTAGCCGTATTCTCTCTCTCATTAGCTTCTCCCATTCAAAACCGATATACACCCGAAGGCGGACTATGCCGCGATTATGACATCCCAGTGACCGTCACCTCTAAGAATTATCCGTGGATTGCACCCAAATGGAGCGACAACTTCGGCTTCGTCGATCTTCTATCCGCAGGAGCTACTCGTAGTACTGCAAACTTCCCCCTTCCTCTCGGTGCGCCTGAAAGTCAGACCGCAAGCCATCAGATCTCTGGCACGTTCTGCAGGCCCAAGAAGCAAGGGAAATGTTCGAAGACGGTTCTGCTAGCGACACATGGCCTAGGTTTCGACAGATCTTACTGGAACTCACCTTACAAGTCAGAAAAATACAACTTTGCTGAGTACGCTCTCGCGCGAGGGTATTCGATCTTTTACTACGACCGCCTAGGCGTAGGCCGTTCGTCCAAGTACGTTACAACTGCCAGCATTCCTTTCCGGACCAGTAGTAACAGCCAGACCAGAATTTCAGGATTCGACAACCAGTTGTCCATCCAAGTCGCTATTCTTTCTGCGCTTACCGATTCCATTCGCCAAGGCCACTACACCGACACCCTTGGCATTCCCACTTCAATCGTCCTTGTTGGGCATTCATTTGGCTCCTATGTTTCTAGCGCCCTTGCCGCCATCGAATCGTCCATTGCTGATGCCATTGTTCTAACAGGTTATAGTCTTAGCGGCGGAGACGCACGTGTTGTGCTTGAAGGATTTGGTCCCCGCGTCGCGAATCTCCAGGGCTCGGATGTCTTCTGTGATTTTGACTCGGGATACCTTACTACAGTCGACATATTTGCGAGCATTAATAACTTCTACAAAGCTCCGCTCTACGAACATGACGTTGCCGAGTTTGCTGAAAAGACCAAACAGCCCTTTGCCATTGCAGAAGCCCTTACCTTACCGCTTGCTCCCACGAACATCGAGGAGAGTAACTTCACAAGCCCAGCGTTGGTGATTTCGGGCGAGTTCGACTTTATTGTTTGCGGTGGTTACTGTCCGGGCGTGTTGGAGGAGCCCGCGAAGCAGATGTATGCGAATTCAAGGCATTTCGAATCGTACTCGCAACCTGGGACAGGGCATGCGTTGAACTTGGCCAAGAATGCCACGGGTTCGTTTGATGTGATATTTGGGTTCCTCGAGAAAAATGGTCTGTGATATGGTGAGAAGGTACACCATAAACATCCGACGAATGACACGAAGCAAACGACCAAGGTCACAATTTCATAGTACTGTTACAACTCTGCATCTTCACGGGCTCGCCGCTTAGCCCAAACTAGAGCTACAAAATCTGAAGATTGATGAGATTGGTGCGTCTATACAGTCCCCTACACCAGCTACATTTCGTCTTTTTGTACAGCCTCGTCGGTCCTGTCTTGCTCTCTTACGACTTACGTTCAAACACGGGTTTCGGTCAGTCTCCCACATTGCCGTCGATCTGCGACACGTTTTATCAACCGCGCAAGAGTTTCAACAATGTTCCTCGGGCCTTCGGTACCGAGATCTCATCGTTGGCCTCGGCGCTATCGATAATCGTACCGATGTGCCATCCCTTGTTAATAGCTATTTCAAATTATTCCCATCATCAGATAAAACCACTCCCGGTACCTGCAATCTTGCCATCAAGCAATGCCTGATTGTTCTCAACTGTACTCTGTTGGGGATACCGGCTGACCTCCCCAGGCATGTGTCAACGGACAGCATCTGCTGATATCAGGCGCCATTTCCCACGCTTGTGTTTCGCTGGCTCCAGAATTCCCTCCCGTTCCATAATCCGTCTTCATATCAGTCATGTCCAGATGTTTTTCTTTGTCTCTGTGGCCCGCTCCCCCTTGTTGTCTGTAATTCTTCTTTTAGCAGCTTGGCTTGCACCTTTCCTTTACGAACCAAGAGTACACTACAGTCATTCCTATACCAGCAGCTAGACCTTCAGTTGACTTGTTGTCTTCAGGCATCGCGTCATTTGACCGAAATCTCCTCGTCATAAAGATCCACTTCTCAATCCATCCTAAACGTGATATCTCCGATTACATCAGAAATTCTCAACCCCTTGACAGTTACAGTAACATATCTATCCACATGTACTGAAGAGATTACTGTGAACGCTTCGTCTCATCCTTCAAGCACACCACTTTCCCCAACAAGAAGGTAGGAAGAATAGCAAACTAGCGACGATTGTGGCCATCCCAACATCGAGCGCCAAAGCAGCCAGCGGTACTAAGCGTGGAAGCCGCAAAAGTAGCAGCTCCGATCCAAAGCTAGACAGCTTCGTATTCGCATTCATGGCCCCCTCTCCACCTCTACCGTCAATGCGATCGCCACAGCCTCAAGCTCTGGAAACCTCCGCTTCGACACGTCCCTCATTACGGTCGATTTCGACGCCGATCACAACACGAAAGTATGTTCCGACAACGGCGCCAAAGCCGCGAGCTCGAATACCCTGCCCGCGTATCGAGTGCATGGTCGTGTCGAATAAGTAGCACTACACGCGGCTGGAGTATGATCTCTGGTGTATGAAAAGGAAGTCGCTCGCCTGAGTGGCTGGCTGTATAGCTACTTTTAGCGCCATACCTGTGTGGGCGTTGAGAAGGGGTATTACCCGCCGGGATGAAGACATGGCTGGCTCAAAGTACCTTTCTCTCTTTGTGCTCCCCACCAACAAAGCCCCCAACCCCCCATTCCTCCCCTTCCCTCACAAGTCAACGATCTCAACCCCACCTCCGCCACTCTGCAAACACCTTTACCCAACCACCCCCCCCCCTCCGCCCCCAACCCTTCCGCGACAACCCCGCGCAGCCCCCGCGCACCAAAACCCCCACGTTTATAAACCGACTTATTGCGCACTTCGAGCCGTGCAAGTTCGTGCCCCGTGAGATGTAGCTAGGCATGCGTAGGATTTTCTCCGCGTTGGGGTTGTTGTGTTAGGGCATGGCGGGCGTAGTTTTGATACCAGGGGGTGGGTGGGTTAGATGATGGAGGTGGTGGGAGGTTGAGAGACATACGACAGTATTTGAATACTGTATATGTATTTCTCTCTCTCGCTCAAAAGCAAAACCCATATTATCGTTTTCTTAGACCGCGCGGATTGACTCGATCTTGGCGCTATGCAAATAATAAATACGACCTTGTTTTCTTCACGTTCTTCGTATTCGTGTTTTCCCATCGCTTCCCCCCCCCCCCCTTTTTCCTTCTCTTTCCCGTCGCCATCTTCACTTTCTCCTTCTCCCCCCCTCCGTCCCTCCGTCCCTCCGTCCCTCCGTCCCCTCCCCTCCCCTCCCCTCCCCTCCTCCCCGCCTCCCCTCCTCCCACCCTCCACCCTCCACCTCCACCCCTCCCTCCCCTCCCCACCTCTACCCCCATATCCCTCGCCTCTACTCCCCTCCCTTCTCATCCTCCACTCTAACCCCTCAACCCATCCCTTTCAAATCTCGATATTGATCTATCACTATAACTTTACTGATTTACTAATTCACAACATTTCGTTTTGTGGATTCAAACCGGGGGATTCTATGGGGGTGGTTTTGATTTGAAGGAACCTTTTTTTTGGTGAGGGGGAAAGAGAGAGGAAGCGGTTGCGCTTTTCCTTTTTTTTTCTCGAAAGCTGAATATCTTTGCTTTTCGCTTCCCCTTTGCTTCTCTTTCGCTCATCTCTGACTCTCCACTTTTTTACTACTTTCTTATTAATTCTTTCATTTTTTTTCTCTCTGCACGTTCTTATATTCGATTCATTTGCTTGGAAATTCCTTGGAGATAGCCGGAGCGAGGGTGGGAGGCGTGTGGTGACGGTGGCGGTGGAGATGGTGGATGTGTCGGTTCTTGGTTAGCTGGGGTTTTGAAGCGAGTTTGTTGGAAGTTTTAGGGAATTTCCTCCCTTCCTTCTCCCACTCTCACACTCTTCCCTTCCTTCTCCCCCTCCTCCTCTCCTCCTCCCTCCCCTCGCCACTCCTTCCCCACACCCTCCCCTCCCATTGACTTCCTTCCTTCTCCTATCCTCGGTCCATGGACTGATTTAGTCGAGTGCGTGAAATGCGTATGAGAGGTACGAGGTTGATGTAACTAGCTAGGGTTGGGCGGGGGGAGACGAGATGAATGGGGGTGGGGAGGGGAGGGGGTTTGATGTGGAAGGGGAAGCGGGATGAAAGAGGTAGATGGAGCAAGAAGGGAGAAGAAGAAGGGAAGGGATATAGAAGTTGTGAGTTATATAATCTAATTAAAAAAAGGGGTTTAGAAGGTGTAAGAACTTCGCGAGACGGTTCGAAATAATGATTAACCTCATGAATGTCTTGAAAGAGCACAGAATTTGTCTTTCATGCTATCATGCGGCTTAAAGCTGTACAGCACATCATCATTTTCTTTAATATAGATATATGTTTCCATGCCAAAACGAACATATCTCGAGTCTCAAGTATTCAATTGATACTAAATCACAAGAATCAGTCAATGGGAAAAAAAGGGCATCTATTCCAATGGTCTAAGCCACCTCTATCATAAACTTTCCCCCTCGGAAACCATATCCGCCAAGCCTAAAAGAGACTCGCAAACCTGCACCCATGCCACAGAAACCAAGGTACTTTTGAGAAAGGGAATAATGATAACTTTTCCACGTCCATGCCTTCATCCCTTCTAGTTTCCCATCCGTAAAATCCATGGACAAGGAAATCAGTTACATAGATCTGTCCGAATATTATCGATATGTTTTGTCATAGTGTTGAACACTGGCCGCTGCTCATCCACTACAAGGACCGTCGTCTTGAGCTCGCGGATGGGCAATGATTACAAAGCCACCATTACCACTCCGATCAACATTGTTGTCAAGACAAGCGTGAGGAAGAGGAGGTTGTTGCTTCCTCCAATGGCTAGAGAGGTGTTCAGCAAAAATCCAAGGCTGTTTTGGGGGAAATTACAGTGAAAGACGCTGCGAGAAGGCTCGTTCGTGCAGTCGAGGCATTTCGCGTGGCTGCAGCCTGGGCACACCGGTACGTAAATTGTGTATTTCCAGCTGCAGCAGCCTTTTCTTACCATGCAGCATGTCCATGGTGCTACTGGCATGGTGGCGTTGATAGTTGGTGGTACTGGCAAAGATTGTTCGATGGAGAGATTGGGGTCGGTGGTGGACGGTTGAGAATGGTCGAAGGGGAGATGGAGTAAGATAGGATTTGGTTATGTGTGAGGCACTGTGGGTTTTTATAGAAAGCATGGGAGATGTGGTAGGCTGTGCAGAGTCATTGATTTCATGGAATTAGAAGTGAAGGAAACGATGGATCTTGGTTAATGGCAGCGTAGATAGCCAAGACAACCGTGAAATAGTCAGTCGTAGCCCACTCCTTGGGGGCTTGTGAATATCGAATATGCCACAGAATCCGTGAATCGCGTTAGCAGAGGGCTTTTCGATATCGGTCAGCGCAAATTTTTGCCTGGCTGCGGAACATTGTGAAGAGTGCAGTCCAAGAAATACTTCACAGTGTCTCCCATACAGAAGCTAAAAGACCACCAATCGGCTTTGCAGAGTAAGATCAAAATATTAGGAATTGAGAGGTGAGAGTCATCGAGAGATCTGGCTGCCTAATTTCCTCAAGTGAATGATGCGGCCGAGAAGACCGTTCACCAAGCATGGATCTGAGTCTTCCCGTTTCTTGGTCTTGCGATCTGCAGGGGCCCAGAGACACTATCGGGTGCGGAGTTGGTTTGTCAAGAAAAGAAAAGAAAACCTCGGTCTTTGAAATAGCCTTCATATTTTTGTGGCACTAAATAAGTATTGGGATTGGACACAGCCGTGGGACACCCTCGTACCAGGGAAGCACAACAAAGAGTGAAGCATTGAATCTGCAATGTATTGGAGCCATGAAGTATCCAGTTGGCTATAGGTCCGGCGATTGAATGACTTTAAACTCGGGTAAGAGAAGAAGTTTGTTGCCGTCAGAGCTTCCTGAAAACGCTGCTGTTGATCTTTAAGCGCACAACCGCTACCAATCCGGCAGCGCCTAATGCCAGAGATCCAGCGTAGAACATTGCAGGATGGTAAGCCTGAAGAGTACTGTTCTCTCCTCCGTATGCGTTGAGCAGATATCCCGCAATGGGAGCACCCTGTGACCAGTAAGCCTTAGTCTTGCAAGTGGAATCTCTACATGCTGGGTGAAAGATCGTTTGTATCATACCATCAAGTATCCACCACCCCATCCTGTAATGATCATGCCCATAGCCACAGATACCCTTGCAGATCCAAACACACTTCCAACAACTGTCGGCATGGTGGAGAAGAAGCCGCCGTTTGCCATGCCGTTAATAATCGCAAAAGCGATGAGCGGTGCAAGCGAATTCGAAACAGGCCATAGAACGAGCATGCTCACCGCACTCAGAAAAAGAGAAAAGAACAGGGTATTAAGCGGTCCTGCAAAATCACTTAAAAGACCGCAACAGAGACGGCCAATGGCAGATGAAAAGTTGAACGCTGCAACGAGGCCTGCAGTGGTGCTGGAAGAAAGATGGAGAGAATTACCGTAGAGAGGCAGAAAGAATGGAGGGACGAAGAGCGGGAAAGTGCCAGCAGCGCCTGCGAGGAAAAGTACTACGAATCGAAAGTCACGGAAGAGGCGCCTTCAAGAGAACAAGTAAGCAATAAACACAGCAAGACATTGAGCATTTGACATACCACTCAATAAACGTAGTCGACCGTATAGGTGCACGTTCCTTGATAAGCCAAGCGGCAGGTAAACCCGTGGCCAGAACGACAAGGCCCATGATTCGGAAAGTCCAAGGTGGCCCGAGTTTTTGCAACAGACCATCTACAGCGAAACTGATGGCTGTGCCACCAAGTCCGCCCCCAGCATATACAATACCATTGGCAAGCCCGCGTTTCTTGCTGAAATACTGAGCTGGTGTGACCGAAATAACCTAGAGATCATGTTGAGCTAGATCTGGCCTGGAGCGTTCGAATTTTCCAACTTACCAAGAAGCAAAGGCTGTCAAATTTTTGAATTAGATGCGCTCTATGATCGAGTATATCTCCAAGTAGTCAAAATCACCCACCTAGTTCCCAAACCCATAACAAACCCCGAAGTAACAAACAAGCCCCCAATACTTTGTGTCGAAAACCCGCTCAAAATCTCTCCAACACCAAACAGCGATATCCCCAAAAGTGCGGTTGACCTCGCCCCCAGCGCCCTTATCACTCTAGCATTAACGAGCGCAAGCACAGAAATCATAGCAATAGTCAAAGATCCGACAAAGGCGAGTGTGGAAGGAGAAGACAGGTGCTGCTGGACAAGAGCGGCTTGGATGATGCCCCAGCTGTATGTTGTACCGATGATCCAGAAGGCGATGGTGCTACATGCGAAGACGACAACCCAGCCGTAGCCTCCATCAGGGGCGGTTTGGTCCCGGTTGAAGGATGCTTGGACGACATTGTCAGAATCTGCTGGTGCGGGCGCAATGTTTTCAAGCTCGATCGTCGTTGTCTGGGTTGAGGTAGCCATTGTCGGGGTCTTAATTGTCAAAATCGATTATCAGGATGATATGAGACCGTACTATATCAGTGGTGTGGAACACAGGACATGCAGCCCGCTGACAGATCTGGTCTGAATTCGCCATCAGCCCAGGGCGCTAGCTTACGGACGCATGATTTGCCGCTGTATAGAGCCATGATCGAGGGGGCCTTTAGCAAACATTGTTTACAAGTCAGAGATATTGCCTAATTAGAAAGTATGTAGAAAGTATGTATGCTGGATTTACAGCTGGATTTACAGATACAAGTTATACCACCTAGAAAGCGCAGCCACCATTGGGGCATGTCTCATCCATCAGCTTCAGCTTTTCACACCGTTTCCCGGTTGACCATGTGCTCCTTCCTTTGCCCATCGTCACTCGATTCATCATCGTGACCCATAGCTTCTCGTCGATGAACAACCGCCGCCATTGCATTCTGCCCAGTAGCCTCGGCTAAATCATCATCATGGGCAACACCGAACTTTCTCCCCAAGTTTTCTGGTCCGATAAGTGCTAAGACAATCACATATGCGTAAACGCAACCCATGAAAATGGCAATGACAAGGCCGTATTTGTACCTCTTTGTCTTGCCCTTCGGCGGTAACGGAAACCGCTCACCGATAGTTGATTCAATGGTCGAGGAGGCAGAGGATACTAAATTACCTAGCTGATAGGTTGTGCCGACGACAAATGTCCGGAATGAGCCTGGAGAAAGTTCCATCAGATGGATCGGAATAACACCCCAAGCACCTTGGACGCAGAATTGCTCGAAGAACGCAGCGGCGATGACAGCCTTGGAGCCAGTGAAACTGTACGGGTAGAGTAGGGCGCCGCCTATAATGCACATAACGATGATACTGATTCGGCGTCCGAAAATCTGGGAAGAGTAGCCGACTGTTGTGCCGCCGCATATGGCTCCTAGGTTCGCAACGACTTGAGTAACCGTTACTCCGTTTGGAGAGAAATTGTACTGATTTGACAACATCGTTGGGTATAAATCTTGCGAGCCATGAGACTATACTATGTCAGTATTTTATCCGAATAGTTTCTGGGCTGAAATCGTACCATGAAGTTGAAACCTGCCATCAGAAGTACAAGGTAGATTAAGAGTAGCCAATGCCTCTTCAGCGCAACTTTCCCCTCGGTTACAAACGTATGTGCAACACTCCCGTTCGCATGTCGGACTACGTCTCTATCACGGTAAGCCTGAGTCTCCGGCAAGCAGAGACGGAAAGCTATGATCAAGACCGGTGGGCAAGCTCCGAACCAGTACAAAGGCCTCCAGCCATGAGGTGTTGTGTCAACCAGGGCTCGGGCGAAGACCGTCGCTAGGAGATATCCAAACGCGTATCCTTGTTGTAACAATCCCGAAATAAGTCCTCGGGCCGCAGAAGGGCAGTCCTCTAACGCAGTTGCTGCAGCGTTGCCGTACAATCCTCCCATGGCAACTCCAAAGAGTGCTCTGCAGGCCAAGAACTGCTTGTAGTTTTGACAGAAACCAGTCCCTAACTCGAGAACGATGAACAGGATATTGTTCACAACGAAGGGCCATTTCCGTCCATATCGATCGGCGGCGATACCTAAAGCCAAGTATTAGCAATATATATTCTACTGGAAGCGAGACTTTGGGCTTACCAAAAAGGGTACTGCCAACAGATCGAAACATCAGCACGAGAGTGATACCCCATGTGATCTGCGACGCAGATTTGTCGAACTGCTTGGCAAGTTGTGATACGGTGAGAGAAACGGTGAAGAAGTCGAAGGCATCCCAGGACCAGGCAAAGAAGGCGACGAGGAAGAACATCCATTGCTGAACGTTGAGCATCCGAATGAGGGTGAATGGATTCGGGGCATTGGCCATAGGTGGCTTGAGGGTTGAGATTCTCGTTGCAGTATAAGTTGCCGCACTCATATGCTCATGGTGCACACGTGCATGCTCGTGGTACACGGGCGCCTCCATGCGCGTCTTGTCGTTGTCGTAATAAGTAGCCATGGTGAGCGCTTACCAGTCATCGACAATGTCGCTGTCCCAGTGGTTTTGGGATGTTGAAGGTTTATGAACCGATTCCAAGAGTGCGGGGAACTTGCATGCCATTGGATGGTCGCACGACATCTCACCCGCATAAAATTGCCGGTCATCGCACATCTGTCGATTCGAGACCTGTCGAGACCTGGGGGAGGACCAATCTCAATTTATTTTTTCCGTTGATGCGTATTTTGCCAGAGCTAGATTGCACATCATAGTGTTCCCAATTTGGTGCCGCTGGTTCTTGCCGAATGCCGTCAGTGCCGCTGTGAGGCTGGCCAAGCTTAGGTATCTACACCTTAAAATTACCTATGGATTTTGTGTGATCACGTGATAGAATAAGGCTGTGGCTGGCCCCACCAAACGTACCTTAAGGTACTGAAGTAAATCCGTCATCCGCCAGGGCTTAGCGTGCGGAGCGCACGTTCGAGCTTAGTCGGTGGAATTACAAAGCCCGACCTTCAACAGTTACCCCGAGAGTTGTTGTCGTCGTGTTCTCAAATATCAGAGTACTTAGAGCACAACATGTCATTCTTGCATAGGTATAAAGCAGCCTGTTTCTGCTCATTTAGGCAGAAGGAAAAACAAAAACTACAACAGCATTGCGTTGAACCCGATTTCATACTACAGCAGAACTACTCGCTCTGATATATTGTTGGCCTGTCAAACCCAAGAAACTCGCCATAAAGGGCTCTTTCTAATCGTTTGAAATCTGGCTGTGATGGATTTCTCAGCACAAAAACCTCTCATTGCCTTCTTTGGCGCAACTGGCGGATGTGCAGCTGCAGCCTTAGCCCTCGCCCTCACCAACGGCTACAAATGCACAGCACGTATGTCAAACATCTACGTTCCTAATTCCTAACCTGTCTAATCCCCCTTCTTAGTCGCCCGCACCCCGTCTAAACTCACTACCCTCCTCCTCTCAAAGGGCGTACCCCAGTCAACGCTCTCATCCCACCTCACCATAATTAAGGGAGACGTACTCGACACCACCTGCGTTCAAACCGTCCTCTCCCTCAACGGCACCCCAGTCAACCTCATCGTCTCCGGCATCGGCATGGTCAACCTCTTCACCGAAAATACCCTCTGCGGCTCCGCCGCCACCTCCATCCTTTCCGCCCTCGTCTCGCTCCGACCCGCCGAAAAACCACTCCTGCTCGTCATCTCCACCACCGGCATTACCGCCGGCCCACGCGACGTGCCACTGCTGTACGCGCCGCTGTACCATGGCCTGCTTGTGAAACCGCACAAGGACAAGCGGGAGATGGAAAGGCTTGTCGCCGAACAAACAGCTAGCGGGAGGAAATCCGAATCCATCAGCGGATGGGTGATAGTACGACCCACTTTGTTGACGAATGGCGCTGCGTTGGGAGAGGGGAAGGTTAGGGCGGGGAGGGAGGGGGCGCCGGCCGTGGGGTACACGATCAGTCGGGATGATGTTGGGAAGTGGATTTTCGAGAGTTTTGTGAAGGAGGGGAAGGCGTGGGTGGGGCAGAAAGTGTCGTTGACATATTAATGCTCTGGACTGGGGGGGACGGTGGTTGGGGAGGGTTCCTTGAGGAAGGATTGGTTTGAAGGGGGCAATGGGTTCAGGGGTGGGTTGCGTGACTTAATTTGAATCATCGTAATGCTAATTGCAGGAGTGTGTTGGCCCTGATATGTCGACATTATCCGGTAGCCCTCGAGTTTGCCAATGCGAATGCGAGTCCGGAAAGAAGTATGTAGGTTCAACTGGATGATGAACTGACGGCTTGTTTTAGCGGTTTGAAGCCGTTCGACAGTAGCAGGCAGTATCTGGTATGGAAGGGAATTCTTCCTTATTGATTCGCATATCCTAAGAGCGAGGCGAGCAGATTGGAGGGGGGGGGCTGAGTAGGTTTGATGAAGGATTGACGCTAGGAAGCTGACGTGGATGTGACCAAAACATTTGGATGAGGTGCCGAGAACGGTTAGCGCCCATAGTCTCGTATCATCCCGCCATAATACCGCCAAACAAACATACATCAACTCTGGATATAAAAATCCGAAAAAACCCTTTAGAGCATCACAGAGCATTCTCAAGCATTCAGCGACAGCTTCAAGCTATGGTAAGGTGTGTGAGTCGATATGACCGAGAGTGCATCATAGAATGCTTTGCCGAGGAAGGAATTGATCTAGACAATGGTCAAAAGGTCCTTGGCATGAATTGGCGCGTAGCCTCCCTCCCCCATGCGGCCAACGCCTGCAAGTGTGTCCATCTCATGATCAGGATAAGAACAACCCTATGTAATAAAAGAACCGACCGAAATAGGCAAGCTGTTTTGCTTTCGGCAGCACACAGCGACGTCGAGGATATCGTATAAAAGGCGATGGTGTGCTGCGAATGATGGAAAGGTACTTCTTTTTGCCAAAAAAAAAAGTGTGTTTTGTTTTCGTCTTCAAAAGATTCAAATTCTGCTACATGAGACTGACTATCTTCTCAGCGAAAAGAGGGGAAATCATATGGGCTTGGTGTCGGATTTTTGAAGTGAACTTTCGCGGTTCTGGACAACACTTGGGGACACAGGCATATACGGTGCGCCACCAAGCAGTTGGGGTTTGCATACTGACTCTGTATTATAGGATATTTACTCTTCCTTTTTTCACTCCAAGAATATGATCACTTGTTCATCATCGCACCTCGATGAGCAACCAGTGTACGATTGACCATATATCATGACGCTAAGTTTGCGTCTGCATTCTCAACCCTGCTCATCAAAACTTAAGGCAGATACGGCACTGCAATTAGTGTGCCTGGTTTTTGCTTGAAAGTCGCCTCTTTAGGTGAAGCCATTTAGCGTTTGGTGAATGCTATATGCCTGTTGACCGTGTTCGATATTGCTTCAGTCGCTTGTTCGGCACCCAGTAGTTTATCGATAGAATGTAGTATTGTGTGCAGCTGCCTTTGGAATACCTTACCGGGTGTCGAAAAGCTTCCGCCGGAAGCAAATAAAACATCCTCGAAAGTGGTAGCTTCGTGGACCAAGGGATCGTGGGCGGGAAGATTCAATCGAGGGCCAGCCAAGATGGTTGGCGATGTTGTAGGGAATAGAGTCGATGTCTCACGAATCACGAGTGGTTGTAAGCGTTCTGATCATGACGCAATCGCCGGACTCCATGCATGATCTGACGTAGGTAGACATTACACTCCATCACGGCCAAAATTCATAAATCAACAAGCTTAGAGCGATGAGAGACAATACATGCAGTGGCTTGGGCGCCCTCCGAGTTTTAATCGCCCACCAGATAGCTTCGTAGACTTGGAAGAATATCAAAGCCGCCAGAGCCAGGACAAGTCCAGAGGCGACGAAAAATACTTCTGGCAGCGAAACCTCCGACAATCGAGTGCGAAGTTGCGAGTATTCAATCGCAACATCGTTTGTGAGCTTCTCAGAAGTGTGAGTGTAAGAGGAGATCAGATCGGCTGGCATTAATATCAGTAAAATTTCGCCTCCTATTTGAAGCTTGCTGATCAGTTGAATCAATCTTACAGAATCTTGATTTGGCAGTATCACTGGCTTGTTCCTGTATGCTTTCCAACTTCTGTATAATCAACGCATATGCTTCCAAGTCTTCTCCCTGAGTCACGGGTCGCATTTGGTCTGTATATCCAAAAACGCCACGAAGCGTTGGCTTGCGCGGATGCGCAGCGGTAGCATTTGTCCTAGCTAGACCCTTGGCGGAAAAACCAGCGGACGTACGATGTGTTAAGTTTGCTCCCCCTTCAACTAAGACCTTGAAAAGTTCAGTATGTCCCTTGTCAAGACAGTGCATCAAAGCCGTATATCCTTCTCGATCCTCGAAGTCCAGGCCCGCCTGATACTTGATGAGTAGCTTGAGCGCAGCGGTGTTTTTGTGCTTGACTGTCTCCACAACCTCGCCACCAGACAGGATATAATAGCCATGGGGCATTTCATTCGCTTTCCTTCCAAATCCGGATTGGAGCAGACATTCTACACACTCATCATGCCGCAGAATTATTGCGCGGATTAGAGCACCGGTTGACCAGATCCCTGGTGTTTTCACCAATTGCTCGAAAATAGGCCACTCGTTCGTTATTGTCTCCATTACTTGAGTTTTTGGAACATTAGTATTGTTCAAGGTTACCCATTTTTCTAGCAGCGCGTCTAATGGACTATATATGGTTCCTCTATTGATGTCCGCACCAGCGTTGAGAAGGACGGATAAAGTCTCATGGTTTGCCGTGTTGGCCGCTTCTCCAAGGTAAGACATTTCGCCATTGTTGCCTTCGTTTATATCTAACCCGCACCGAATCAGTGGTTCAAGCATCGAAGCCGTACCCCGACCACAGAGCCCTCTCATGAACGAGGCCCGAGACAAGTCGTCAGCGTTTTTGATTTCGGAGATTTGGTGATTGAGATCAAAGCCAATGATGGTAAACGAAGTACGTGTTGGAAAAGACGAAATACTCCACGGAGTATGAAAGTCTTCCAGCTGCTTTTGGAGGCGAAGGTGGAAGTTGGGGACCGAGCGAGCAATAGCAGCAAGGATCCAAGTATCCCGTGAACTGATCTCCTGAAACCTGATGATATCTATGAACTTGTAAAAGCATGACTGAAGGTAGTCAAGACCTGCAGCGGCATTGAAAATCATTGATACTGCTGAACTCCCTTCGGAATCCAACAATGTAGGATCAGCGCCCGCCGATAGAAGAACGGTACTGAAGGTTTGCAATTTTTGCTCCAGGCGCCCATTTTTCATGAGCTTACAACAGAGCAAAAGCGGGGTGCTGGGTGAAGTAAGCTAGAATTCGTATTTGGCGGTACTGGCAACACTCGCCTGCCATCCGCGCTACGTGCATCTATGTCGGCTCCTGAGCGGATCAAAAATTGACAAATTTCGATTGACCCAGGAAGACCCGCCAAATAGCAAAATAAAACCTCCTAACAATCTTCAGTTCCGCTCGATTATTCCGGGAGCATCCTCTACTGGTACTCACATGAAGAAGAGAGCGCCTCCATTCAGATACCACATCTGTGGGTCTAGCAAGACCATTTGTGAACATTTGCTGAAGCATCGATAAATCTGTGTTTCTCAGAGCCTGAATGAGTAGAGGGTTCGGATTGTTGTAAGCTTGGGAAAGGCCCCATTTGAATCCAGGTCCCCCATATTGAGCACTTTCGACTGCTAAAGAGATCTTGACTATATTACGTGATATCCATGACGACGGTGCAAAAGTCAACTCCATATCCTTCCTGGCCGAACCCGGTCCTGACGTTTCATCATTCTCTTCAGCTGCCGGCTTTGCAAACACGCTCATGCTCAGATCTCCGATCGGCAGTTGGTAACTTGACCATTGCCAGCTTGCTGCTGTCTTTGATCCACCGCTGTGTAGCGACGAACCTGCTTTGTATGGTTGAGGCTGGTTGGCATCACCGCGGGGATTAATGACTGGAAGTAGACTGCTTTCCAACATATTGAGATTTTGACTTATGTCTGCAAATTTGGAGTTCAAATGCTGAAGCGCATACTGCGATGAGCTTGAGATCTGAAGGACAAGAGCCTCAAGATGCCGATAATAGAAGTGCTGAGATGTCTGGACTTGTTGAACAGTCTTGAGAGTGGCACCGCTTCGCGAACTAATCCCCTAAAAGTCAGCTACGGTACTTCGGGGAATGCTGTTGACGCTCAAAAATAATAGCGTTCGACTACCTAGCGGTAACTGCAGTGGCCTCCATAAATACTTGTACTGTAGCAACCACAAGGCAGAATCATCAACAGTCTTAAGTTATGTAGTGGATGCCGAAGATCAAGCTCAGCTAAGTAAAGTTTCTCAAACCGTGTGGAGCTGACTTACGCGGAAAGCATGGAGAGGACCAATGTAAAAGTCTCGATATGCTTGGAAAGTTTGCGCTCATAGCTTAGAATCTTGTCGTCCTTGAAGAATTTTCGAATGCTCGTTCTGATGTGTTTTCGGGAGATTGTCTCGCTCTCGATGGAATTTTGAAGCTCAAGAACCACCTGACCCAGTCCGCGCATGTCAACCAACATCAGTCCTGCGCGAGCATTCCAGATTTCTTGTAGCATAGCTGGCACATCCCCTGAACCTTCGGGGATTAGACCGGCGATTTCCTTGACCAGAGATTCCGTAACTCGGACGATATCAAGAAGACGCTCAACATCTTTTGGCGTATCTCGTACCTTGTCCCATAGGTTGTGGAGGACTCGTGAACTCTCTGTGACTAGACCGACCAAAGTCGCGAGGCTGGCAGCGAAACCCACAGCAGCAACAGCTGCCGATACGGGGTCCATGCCACGGAGATTTCTAAAGTTTAAGCAAGGTAGGCAGGTTTTCACGAATAAAGGACATTGATCAGAAGCCCTTGTGGTAAAGTAATGGAAGAGTGTGCTACTTTCCGTTGTGATCAAATTTCAAGGAGACGAGGCATGATCCGAGTCAGACGCTTCCTGCAGGGAGGCGGAGGAGCAAGCCACATCACTGGCCAGTAGGTAGGCAACGGTGCGAAGGGCGCACCTGCTGAACAAACTTCGAGAATATATCGTGCGATCTGCGTCCCAAGAAAGGCTTCATCTTAAATTCACTCGAGGACGCGTGTTTTAAGTAGCCTTTGTTTGCGATGCGCTTCTTGAACCATCGAGTGTGGATGGATTGCTCATGGTACCGAGTACAATTCGTGGGTTATTGCATGAAAACGCAGAAAAATACACAGGAGCCATGAAAAGTCTTGCAACACCTCGCCATCACTTCACATCATCCGCTCCGGGTCCGTAATCTTGACACTTGTGCTATACTAACTGCAGTCTGCTCTCAAACAATCTCATGGAAAGCTACTTGATTGTCAAGCCTATCAAACTTTCCTTCGAAACACCAGTTAAGGTACCCTCCATCCCCTAGCCTTATCAAATATCCCTTTCGGAAGACGAATACATCATAAGGAATAATTTTAAGTTTCTCGGAATTGGTGTAGGTAAGAGAGAGCTTCTCTAGGACTCCTTGTGGCATGAAGTGATGATCGGTCTTGGTATTGATAGTTAACACGTTGAATTGACCGGCATGTCGATCGGAGTAAACGTGGGAAGTCAGACGTCGGACCCAATCTCCTCGATCCAGTATATCTTCATCTGAATTGATGATTGACTGAGGAAGAGAATGGCCGGTAGGTGAGCTTGGCCCGGAAATCGTCTTCTCCTTCTCTTCGGGATAAAGAAGAGTCTGATTTGTCTTCTCGACCGAGACTTTGCGGCGAAAGTAGATATCGCGACCAAGGAGGATCAAACCCGCGAAGAAGACAAAAGACGCACTCCAGATCAAGAATAGCAACATGTCTGGAATTTGATATTAGCGGAATTATCCTAGGGACCAGCAAATCGGGGAGCGTGGCTTGATGTGAAGCCTTACTTTGCCGTTTAGACTGTCGAGATTGAAGGGTTTCTGAGAGGCGCAGGATCCAACAGACTTTTCGATGAGTTCTTCAGAAAATTTCAGAGGGGGAGATGGTCGTATAGATGAACCTGAATCACTCAACGTGAGATAGATGCCCGGTTTCGTAGCACCAATACAGAGCAAGTACGGGGTGAAAGGAAGAACGAAGCGCCCTAGGTAGCTTGTATCAAGATCATGTAGATAGCCTGCAAGTAGGCGCACATCACAGGTTATTAATTGGACTCCCCTAACTCCAGTCCTATTCTACGCCGCACGAGCGCGTCGACAGATGACTCTCCAGGCTTAGAGAAGGATTCGGTTTCAGGTCACATCAACCAGTAAGACGCGCTCAAGCAAGCGCCATGAGGCTTGGATGAAGTCCCATATCAAGAGCCATGGACGTCTGCCTTCTGCTGTGCAAGATCTACATTGTATCATAACACAAAGTCTGCGCGCTCCTCATGCACCGTCGCCATTGCAAACCCAGTCGCAACATCGACGCGGTTATTCTTATACTCTTCTTTGCTTTCCTTCCAGCAATCTCGGCAATTTGCTATTATCCCGACGGAAGCACTTCGCCTCAAGACGTACCATGCTCTGACACCAATGGGCCAAGTAATTGCTGTGGCCCTGAATACGAATGCCTCTCGAATAAAATTTGCAGGAAGACTCATACGAATCCTGACAACAGTTTTGCGAATTTCACCTACGGGCGCGGCGCCTGTACTGATCAGACGTGGCGAGCTAGCGAATGCCCGTCCTTTTGCCTAACTCAATGGTCCGGTACGTTGACAACTGGTCATGGCGCGATAAACTCTCTGCAGTCTCTGTATGATCCTCGCTGACCTGGCTGCCGAGATAGCCATATACAAATGTCCAAATACCACGCCCGATAGCTATTGTTGCCAAGCGCAGGATGGCTCACTGGGTAACTGCGACTGCTCTGCGACTGCTGGCCTTGCACGGCCACTGCATTTCGAGGGTACGCCGTCTATCCTAACAACCATCGGCGTGACCGGCTCTACCACTTCTACAATCAGTACTACCTCATCAGTAACGACCGCTGCGCACTCAACAACAAGTACATTGGCCCCAGTAATCTCACCCAGTACTGCAGGGTCAGTGTCGTCAACAAACACAAACACATCGAGCTCAGCTCCTCAAATAGCTCAGACTTCTTCGAGTAGCCCACCCTTATCGAGCCCTCAGCCCTCCAGCAACCGCAGTGCCGTGATCGGAGCCGGAGTTGGTGTACCACTAGGTGTCATTACCTTGGTGGTCCTCGCAGCCGTTATCTACCGCAGGCTCCGCCAGAGAAAGGCCGCTAGAGTTTTAGAAGAGCTGGGTCGTGATAAGGATCTGGCGTTCATGAATCAAGCTCACGGCGGGCCGCATCATGAGCTTCTAGCAAGTACGGCTGAGCATGAAATGTCAGCGGCGCCTGCTCAACATGAGTTGCCAGTTGGCCCGCCCGAATTACCATCAGAAAAGAGACACCACGAATTGCCTTGACATAGTGCGTCGTTAATCAGCATTGTTAGCCATGCGCAGACCTTGTACCAAGGCCATTCTATGTCACTTATACCTACCAATGCCTCAACAATGAACAGACTTTCAATCTCCTCCCTTAATCGATTTCGATCACATTCACGTCGACTTCTTCTGCCTTTTGTCCAACTCCCTCTCCATCCAATGATGACCTCGCTAGTTCCCTCTTTTTCAAAATATCATTTCCCAGATAAACCTCAATTTGACGCTCTCACTGTTTGGCTGATCGAAATCTGATATTAACGATGACGTTGTCTTTGTCCTCGCTATGAACAGAGCCAATGTTCAGATCTACCCGCTAATTTGTTGAAGCGAGACGGTGGTTTTCGAGTAATGTCTCTTCCCTGCCATTGTCTGACAGTTTAACAGAAGTCACTGCTCTAGTACCCACACCTATCTACACCTATATTATCCATGTTCCTCTACACTTACAATCGCCTCATCTCGATTCCCCATCTATGCTCAGCATCACAGCTACCCCTCCCCTCAAACCTTACATAACTACACAGTGAGGATATCCACCATGCCCCAACCTGGCTACCTCAAACTCGGCCTCTTCGCCCTCCGCCTTTCCTTCCACTCCTCCCCTGACGATGATCAACACCTCCCCCTCATCTTCTTCCGCACCTCCCACCTACGCCGCTACTTCCACGAACAAGATGACCCTTACCCCCCCTACGTCACCGCCAAATACAGCGACTACCGCGCGCACAGGAAGCGCTGGGAGGAGCGGCAGGCGGAAGGGCGGGCGGAGGTTGAGAGGAGGGATGAGGAGATGAGGGAGTGGTGGAGGGCGCCGGAGACGTGCCTGGCGGTGATCAAGGTGGAGGAGAGGAGAAGGTTGAGGAAGGGGGAGAGGATGGCGGAGAGGTTCCGGCACAGGAATGTGAAGTTTGTGTGAGTTGAACGGGGTTTAGTGCGCTTAGAGAAGAGTAGCTTTAAGGATTTGAAAAAGTCATTAGGAATGGATGAGGTGACTGACGACCTAGAATCGTGAGTAGTCCTCGGCCTTCTCCTGGCCCTTCAATAGCGACTTCTTGTCGCTGTCGAGGGGATTCGTTCGAATATATACCACGCCAAAGTAAATGATCTGCATATCTGCATATTGTGCTTATCGATCACGATTGGGAACCATGTTGAATTAAAATATAACACACTGAATCTTGATGCTTCGCGGACTGCTACCCCGAAAATCATCGTACGACAAACCGGCAATCTCGAAATCACTATCCATAAAGTCCTTTGAGTAGACCAGGACAGAGCAACGACACGAACAGCATCACCAAGAACGTAGAACTCAAGAGTTGAGTAGCGCCATCGCATTACAGACGTAAATGTAGAAGAAAAGAATCAACACATGTGTAGGCCGTCAGTTACACACCGACGTTTGGTGTGGAACCGAGTAATGCGCACTGGAAGTAAATGTGTAGGCTAGGGGGGTGTACGGGTACAGTATCTTTCGAGGGTTTGCCCTATTAGAAGGTGGACACCGTTTTAAGCGAGGGTGCCATAGTCCTGATTGGAACCTTTTTGTGTCCCACCACTCTTCTGTACCACACCTCACACTCCATGCGTCGTATCACGGCGTATTCGGTCTTCATTGTGCTATCGCCGAATCTCTTCGGTTCGAGTAGGAAACACTAAATTGATCAGTTGGAATAAGCTGTAAGAACCTGGATGCGAACCATTGACTCGTTACCTCAGTCCGTCCAATCGCTCCCTCACTGCAGCATGCATCCTGAACGTTTTGTTTTGACCCATTTACGTCTTCCTATTAACTTCATCATTTGCTAGCCTGCCGATATGTACGATGTGCCGATTTATACTTTTTGTATCCTCTCAATTTTTCATTCTCGATTTCCCATGTCGTCTTCCATAGAATGTAGCTTTCCATTGTTGGAAAAAGCTTGGGAGTATCTACGAAGAAATGCACCACTGCTGCCAAACGACCACAGGAGCTCTGAATTTCTCAAAGTCCCTGCCTGGTTTTTGTTGTTGCTACAACAGATCGCACATGAGTACACCACACGTGTGCTTCTTGGACGACTGGGCATTATCGTCTCTAAAATAAGCGCTGCGGTACGATGTCATGGAGAAATGTCGTCGAATAGGACTACGAGGGCATAAGGCAGACTTTCTTTCAAGCGCTGCACTCTGATGCTACCTTACTGGTCCTGCGGGGATTGATACGACCTCTCTAGCTGACCTGCCTCTGGGGACCCTCATGAAAAGCCGAGCGACCGCGAAACAACATGAATATTGATGGAAAGTGGCCAAGGATATGAGACTGTCAACGAGGAATACGATGACCGCTGGAACACGATTAGACACTCGAAAGATCGCCGTTCAGATATGTGTACTTCCCGACTTGAACTAAGAATGGTGAGGGCAACTGCTGGAGGCACAAGCATCTCGTGCGGCATCAAGGTCTAAGTATGCAAAATATTAGAAGGCGACATTGACGATCAACGATGCTCGTCCACCAGGTCTGTCAGCGTTTCAATAGCCCTACGAACCGGAGCTATTTCCTCGCAAGTCATCCCTACCGGTCCCCATGGGTGCTTAATAAATGGAACGGGTCCCACAGGGAAACTCGTAAAATTTGCAGGGTATCGGCCCGCAACGTAAATGTTGAACCTTGGTTACGGTTTCCTCGAGCCTTCCTGAATAGTCTTAGCTACGAGGAATATTAGCAGAAGTCTAATCTTCCTGTTACTTCAAATCGATTATCTCCGCTCTTCGCTACGATGGAACGTCTTATATTGCGATGGAGGTGTTCCTGAGTAGCTGTAAAGTTAGGTAGGTGACATCCGATTTTTCCGTCGTGTCATTCAGTATTGGTATTCAGTTTCTCTGTGAACGAACACAATAGGATAAAGGATTGACTCAAGAGGCTCATATATTGCTGAGTGCATTTATTACAGCTATAAGAGAGCGTCCCGAACCAAGCGAGTTCTGTATATCTTTTGGCATTTACGATTATACTGTTTGGTGATCGAGGTAGTCCAGCCTTGAGATACCCAATATGTTTTCGCAATCAGCTATTCAGAGCTTTGTGTACATGCTGCCTCTGTCAGTGGGTCTTCTTGGAACCATTGCCAGCGCTCTAGCAGTCCCACTGGACTACCAAAGCCATGCATTATCCAAAAAGGCTACTGCGCTAGGAAATCCTTACCAAGCCATGCTCGACGTCGTTTCTATTATGCAATCGCAGTACTTTACTGGCTCCACTTGGCCTTCAGCAATAGACTGGACACGCGCGGTCATAAACGCACAGCTCTCCGCAGCTGATAGTGCCATATTATATTCGAATGAATCTTCAAATAGCCTAATCGACCATTATTTCTCACAGGTAAAGGCCTTTTACAATGACGAGGACTACGTCGCAGTTGAAGGGGAGGCATACGACGACATGCAATGGATGGTCCTTGAGTGGCTGGAAGCGATCAAGTTTGTAAACCTTTACACCGCTCTAAACCCACTGGCCGCGGCAGCCGCAATGGACCAGCAATCTATTGCCAACTCTGCGCATCGAGCCAATCAATTTTGGGATCTCGCAAGTGCGGGCTACGACACGACATTGTGCGGTGGGGGGATGATCTGGAATCCCCGTCTCACACCGTACAAGAACGCCATCACTAACGAGCTCTACGTATCGTCAAGCGTAGGAATGTACCTCTATTTCCCCGGCGACTCCACAGTCGAACCCCCAGTAAAAGCCAACGACCCCAAATTCCTTAAAGCCGCCGTCGACGAATACCAATGGCTCTCCACTAGTAACATGACCAACGCCAAAGGCCTCTACGTCGACGGCTTCCACATCTCCGGTTGGACCTCACCCTCAAACATCGGCTCTGGCAAATGCGACCAGCGCGACGAGAGCGTCTACACCTACAACCAAGGCATCCTCCTCTCCGGCCTGCGCGGCCTCTGGGAAGCTACGGGCACCACCAGCTACCTCGACTCCGGGCACGCCCTGATCAAATCCGTCATCGCCGCTACCGGCTGGCCTACTACTACAGGCGGCTCCTGGGCAGGCATTGGAGCCAACGGCATCCTGCAGGAAACCTGCGACGCCACGCAGAGCTGTAGCCAGGACTCCCAAACATTCAAAGGCATCTTCTTCCACCACCTCGCCATCTTCTGCGAACCTCTCGCCGTCGGCCAGAACGAGGGTGTCGCCCACAGAGCCTCTCCCGACCTCGCTTCGCAGAACGCCGTCGACTGTAGCGCCTACACCGCCTGGATCCGCTATAACGCCGAAGCCGCCTACAGCACTCGCAACAGCACCGGCGACTTTGGCATGTACTGGGGCGCCTACTCCAGCCCTGCACCTGCCACGCACGACCAGTCGGCTGACGCGGCGGATGTGCGCAACAAGGGTGTCCCCAACGACCAGGTCTGGCGCCGCCCGGACATGGCGTACCAGCAAGTGGCGGCGATGGTGGGGCCGGTTCCAACAGCGGCGGCGAATGATCCAAATGACAATGGGAGGGGCAGGACGGTGGAGACGCAGCAAGGAGGGTTGGCGGTTTTGAGAGCGTTGGTGCAGGCCGAGGGAGGAAACTAAGGAGTTGGCGGGGTTGAGGGGGATGGTTGGGTTATGAAGAAGAAACATGTTGGCTGTGATGGCAATGCGCATTAGGAAATTCTGCTGAATCCGTACCTTTTTCCAGTTTCAGGACTCTTCTTTTGATTAAGATTCGTCGCTTTTGCTCGTTTGTTGGTTAATCTCATCTCATGAATCTTCCAACTCCTGTGCCTGCGCCGGCGGCTAGTATGAATGGTATTTGAAAGGAACAGAACGGTGGGAACGCGACAGATTGATTTACCGATTTTTGAGAACGCTGATGCAGACTTGAGAAAGGAAAAGTGAGATATTAAGGGGATGGTTTTTTGGGAATATCACTTCACCTCCCTCAATATCTCTTTCCAGATCATAGCCATCCACAACGGAACAGCCTAAGACAAAATTTCGGCCAGCAACGAGACTCACCTGTACGTGATGCTCGCGATGAACACTCGATCTTCATCACAGAAGATTTAAGCATCTGAGATTAAAACTTCAGAAGATCTTGTTAGTGAAGTCGATGTTTCAGTGAATTAATTAAAGATTACATGATCTTGTATAAATCTATAAACATTGTTTCTTGACAGTCAATTTCTTTATATAAAAAAAGAGCATCAATATGATAGTTCTTTCAAAAAGATCTTCTAAGACATGTATTGTATTGTTTCGATCTGCTTAATACTCAGTATTAAAGACAAAGAAGAAAATCGAGTTTCACACACGTACGATCTACGGGTGTAGTCTTTGCCCATCGATAAAACCACCAAACGGTACTGAATCCAAACCCTCTCTCTCCTCTGCTCCTAACAACTTACCCTCCACCCAAGGAAGATACCCCAAAAGCCCCAAGAACCCTAATATCATCTCAGAAAATTCGGGCACTATCCATCGATCAACATGCATACACCTTCTCACTCTCTTCTTAAGCGGGCAGGGAATGTCTTCTCTGATCTATTGCCATTTGTGCGAGCGAGCATAGTGTTTGTGCCTGAGGAATAAGGCGTATCTTCAGGCGGGCTTCAGTGCAGGAAGTGGGACGACGACGGCGATGGAGATGAATATTTCTGCGCTTGGACTTTGGGATCCAGTCGTGATATCCGGGATCTTGGAGACACAGGTTGGGAAAAGGGTCGGGGGTACCTTTCCCAGACAACTACTAGCTCTCAAACACAACTCCCAGATCTTACAACATCACATCACCCAGTTCTCCCCCTCCTCCTCCTCCTCCTCCTCCTCACCCTCATCCCCCACCCCACCCCCTCCCACAAGCCCCCTAACCCCTAACCCCTAACCCCTAACCCCTAACCCCTAACCCCTAACCCCACACCACCCAGTACAATACCATTCTCACCCTCCAACACCACCCTCATCAGCCCCTGCCAAAAAAAAACAACACCCCTCAAAAAAGTCCTAACCCCCCATCAAAAAAAATCCCAGCAACCACAACAACACGCAAATATCACACCATCTAACCCCTCCCCCCGGCCCAGCGCTCCTGAAAAGTAAACAAGTTTAGAAATCTAAACAAACACCCCGATAGCAGCGGAGATAAGAGTAAAACGCGTAGCAAGACGCGTAGCAAGACGCGTAGCAAGAGAGAGAGAGAAGGCACTTCCCTTCATGTGAACGTAGAATCCAAGCTTTTTTTTCTTCTTCTTCTTTTTTGGATGAAGAGGCGCTGCGGGGAATCTTGTCGGTTGCGGACAGTAATGAGAGTGTGAATGGTTGGGGTGATGTGATTGGAAATTTGATTGTGGGGATTTGGTATGTGCGGGAGGTTGGGTGGACGAGATGTGGAGGACCGCTGTTTGAGGGTTGGGTTTATCGTTGGTGCAGAAAGGATCGCAAAACAGCGGGCTTCATCGGCTTGGTTGTGAGGATAGCGGGTTAGGAGGAAGGGAACTGGGGGGAAGGACGGAGAGGGAGTATCAGAGGGAGAGGCCCATTAGATAAACTGATCTCTAAACGCAGCGCGCAATGAAAGTACAAGGGATTGTTGATGTAGTTGATCTATCCTCTATCGTTCTATTCACAAACTCTTAACGCATCCATTGGATCAGCGCAAGATGACCTTCTTTAAAGATGCCTGAATGTGCACACCAGTGACCCCCGTACGTAACAGCATCAAAGCACTCGACAGCATGCAAGCATAACAAACCCATAATGAGATCCCCTCGCCTTCATCGATATCTTTTCGTCGTCCACGCGTATGCCAGAGCCCGAAACTCCACCAAGAAAGAAAAGAAGATCAAGGGCAATGAATTATTCGAAAGGAAAAGGTCTAGTCATCCTCGTCAGAGAAGACATCCTCACCACGCTTGCGGCGGGCCATACGGTCCTTCTTCTTCTGTAGCAAAATTTAGCGTATGCTCACAAACACCACGCGAAGACAAATTGCGTACCTTTCGGAGTTCAGCCGAAGTCAGCTTCTTGGCCTTCTTTCCTCCCTCAATCTTGTTTCCCATAGCATCGAATCTCTCTTCTTCATCATCACCCTCCTTTAACCTCGGTCCCGCACCCTGTCCCTGGACCCAGTTGTGTCCGCTCGGCGTCATTTTGCCGTCCAAAACAGCCCACACTTCCTCAGTCAGGTTCTGGGTGAACTCAGCAGAGTGAGTAATGATGATCACACCACCTCCAAAGGCCTTGAGGGCCTTGGACAAAGCACCAAGGGAGTCGCGATCGAGGTAGTTGGTAGGCTCGTCCAGGACAATTAGATGAGGACGTTGCCACGAGCAGGCGGCGAGGACTACTTTCACACGTTGACCACCCGAGAGGCCACGCATGTGGGAATGGGTGACGAGTTCGGCGTCAAGACCAAAGTGGGCGCAGTGCTGCTCGATCTCCTTTCGGACTAGAGGACGGAATTGACCGCTGGCCAGAGCTTCCTTTTGGTCAACCTCGGCCACCATCTTAGAGTGCGAAGACAAGATTTCGGTACGGGGGATCCAGGCATTGTCCGCAGTCATCATGGGAGTCCATCTCTCGCCCTTGATGCCTACATTCTCACCGAGCACGAACGAACATTCGTACTCGTAAGAGTTCTTGAACTTTCTTCGGGAGTGGATACCAATAACTCGTCGTTGTGTGCCGTCAATCTTGTAAATCTTGTTCATCGCGTTCTCGTCCTCGTTAGTAACAATCTTGTTGGCACGGTCCATGGTTTCACGGTCCTCGCCAGTCTGGAACCGCCATTGTATGTATTCGGAAGGAGTTAGTTGCAAGTGATGGTCGATGTGAGCGAATGCATGCTGTTTGATGTAGGCGATTCGAATATTCTCGTGGGTGTAGACACTACCGGTAGTTGGGATGAGCTCGCCGGTGAGGACATTGATCAAGGTGGATTTGCCAGCGCCATTGGGACCGATAACAGCAATACGCGAACCCAATGAGCACTGGAAAGTGATGTCCGAAATCTGGGGCTTAGATGTACCGGGATATTGGAAGCCCATGTTGCTAACGCGAACGATAGCCTTGGCCTTGGTCTTGACACCCTCGAGGAAACCTGGCTCAGGGAACTGAAATTCCATTTCAGAAGCACCAAGCTCGTAGTATGATTTGGCAGATGGGACCTTGTCAACAAATGCCCTCAAATTGCCACGGTAACGTCTGAGTTTGTAGCGTTCATAGTGAATGACGTGCTGGATCACATTATTGAGGAATTTGCTGTCGTGAGAGACGATAATCGATGTACAGGGTGATTCCATAAGGTACTTCTCGAGCCATTGGACATTCTTGACATCCAAGTGATTCGTTGGTTCGTCCAGCAGCAGGATGTCGGGGTCTTCGAAAACGGCACGAGCAAGCGCGAGCTTCATCTTCCAACCCCCAGAGAGTGCGGTGATCGGTCCCTCCATTTGGTCCTGCATGAAACCAAACTCGACTAGTCGGGCCTCAATGGCCTTCTTTTCTATGTTGATTCCGACGTCATTAAGCTTCTTCTCAGTCCACCCGATAACAGTTTGTTCAGTATCAGCCGAATCGAGGTCGTGCTCAACGAACACAGTCTTAACCTCACTCTTTTTCGGAAAGCCCTCGACTTGTTCGTTGTTGATGGCTCGCATCAGGGTGGATTTACCAGAGCCATTGGGACCCAGTAGACCGTAACGTTGACCCCGCTTCAGGCGGAGATGTGTCTGGTTCAGCAAAATCTTCGCACCATATGCCAAGTTGAATGTGCAATTGCACAGATCCTCGCCCTCCTCATCATCCTCTTCTTCATCTGCTTCGTCGGCGGCACCCGGAGATGCGCGCTTTCTTAAAGCCTCAGCCATCGATTTTGAGTCGGAGTCGCCAACAATAGCTGCAATATATGGAAGCGTATTCTCAGTCCAGCTGAACGAGTCGTTATCTTTCTCATCGATGAGCTGCCCAGCAATGGCCGAGATGTACTCAACAACGGGTGCGAATTTCGAGACCGCAGCCTTGTGCTTTGGTTCCAGGATCTGGTTCATTATAACAGCAACAGTCTTGATGTCGCCAGCGTGGGAAACTTCGGGAATCTTGCCATCCTTAACAGCACCAATACGGACCAGAGTATCTAAACCTTGTTTGGTCTTCTCACGAGCCTCTGGGTCCGCCAAGTTCTCATAATTCTTTTGCATAGCAGGCATGAGTTTAGGCAGGAAAGCAGCGACAATTTGAGGGTCTTCCACGAGTTTGCACATATTGTCGACGATGACGGCGGCTTTTCGCTTGACGGCAGTTTCGCGCTCTCCTAAACCACGCTCGAGAAGTGGGACCATGATGGCCAAGGTCGGCTCGTGGACATCTGTGACGAAAGTGGTGGCACCAAGCAAGTGGACTGTCTCAGTGACATGCTCGGGCTTTGCGATACACTTGATGAGCTCGGGGATAAACCGATCGATATCCTTGTTGACAATCAAGTTGCACACCTTCTCCATAGTGCCGTATGCCGCCTTTTTAACCTCGGGCTTCGTGTCCCACATCGACTCAGAGACGACTGGAACTAGGTCGGGAACACGGAATGAAAGTTGAGCCGGGGCAGTTTCTACGAGTGCTTCAATGCACTGCAGGCAAGTCATTTTTTCCTGCCATTTCTGAGCATTCCGTAGCGAGTGGATGATAGGAGGGAGAATAGCCTTTACGGCATTTGCATTGATAGCTTTGGCGATCGCAAGGGCAGCTGATTGTGCCTCGGTCTTGACCGCACTAATCTTATCTCCAACAGCAGCAAGGACCGAAGGTAGGAGGACGACGAGATATGGTTCAACCGCGGGCGAGACCGATGAGTGCGAGGCAATAGCCTTTATTGCGCTAAGAGCATGTTCCCGTGAGGCTGCGTCTTTCTTATTTGCAAGTTGTTTTTTGAGGACTTCCACAGCTCTGTGCGTTTTGTCAGTAAATGTCCAGACGACCTCAGAGCACGCCCTGTCGCATGGCAGGGAGACTGAGATTTAAGACTTACTTTGTAGGTGCATCATGTTCTTCAATCTCACCGTTGATGAAAGTAGCGATGTTGCCCGCAGCAGCGCTTGTCTCATCAGCTGTCTTTGAGATGGTTAGTTTGGTCAAGAGCTCATCGAGCACCTTGACGGATTTTTGGTTCTCGGATTTTGTATTTGCCGCGGTCGAGGGTGCGGACTCCATGATGTCGGCAGATGGCATAATGTTGATAGGGTGGATGGAAGGATTAATGGCGATTCTTTTGTTGGGGGAACGAAGGGAGTAATAACAGTCTATCGAGCTGTAAATCTGGGAGGTATCACAGAATGTGAAAGCCCACGCGGGGTGTTTTGCGCTCTATGTGGATCTCAATCTATTGAAGTCAGACCGAAGCAGGAGTGAGCCTATCGAAGACACAGCAGGTATCTATGGATAGAAAGGAAGAGGTGGTATTGGAAATGGAGAGCCAGGTGTTGGGCGGCAGAAGAGTATCTTTAAGAATTTCGGTGGAAAATTTTCAAACGACGCTAACTTAGTGCCCTCCTAGGTAATCAGCCTTTTTCCGGCCTGGCTCTGTGAATTACAACATCACCCTGGATACTTATGTAGAATAATTCCTTCACCGCCAAATGCTCAGCCTTGTATATCTTACTCTTTCTCATACCTTACTTTCTAGTTATACTCTCTCTCAACATCTCGCATGACTATCAAAGTCATATCTACTTCCCACGCGCCCTCATCCATTCACTTCAGCTGCAGGCAGATGACTTCATCAACCGCCCAGTCACCACCATACGAGGGCTCGCCCTGAAGTTCGGCCCAATCCGCCAATCAACTTAGATCAACGCCCAAGTCCATGCTATTTTCATATGAAAGGGCGTCTGCTATGGAGTATGCAATATTAATATGTGCTTATCGTTTGTGTATCGCAGTCCGAGTCACCATCATCCTCCGCATTCCCCGCGAATCGCTAACCCACATACTTTTGCGTACTTTGCCTATACTTGCAGCGACCCGCAAAATGTCTTGAGGATTGATGTACAGAGTAACCATTTCATAAGCCTGGTATGCCTGAGCCTACCTAGGCAATTTATGAACTCCTTAGCTATGCGTGGTATCTAAGAGGGACTCTTTGTGAGAACTGGTGCTCCGAATTGTTCCAGCATATCTCCTTCATGTAGCCTGTAAAGTTCCAAAAAGATGGTGTAGTGCCAACGCCACACAGGTAGAATGCCAATGTGGCAAATCTCCTCCTAAACCTGCGGCAAAATTGCAAATGGTCGCTTCAATTATATCGTCCTTACACCTGCGTTCAACCTCGCCTTGATCCTTCGTCTGTATGAGTCCCGGAATCGGATCCTGCCAAAAGTCCCATATCCTACTGTAGCAACGAATAGAAACGCCCATGCACTGGTAATAATGAGACCAGTAGGAAAGACACCGAGTGTGGTACCTGGTAGCACGAATGGTGTAGCCCCAGGCGGTCCGGTCGAAGTTGAAGCTGCCAAGGCCGTGGCAGCTCTTGTCTGATCCGCAAACACGCCGTTGACGAAGGATGCGTCATCCGAGGAAAGCTGTGAAGTTATTGGAGTATTGTTCTGGGCTGTACCTGTGAGAGCGATATTGGGGACCAGGAGTGAACGAGCGGTAGTACTATGGTTCAGTCATTAGCTGAGAGCGGAAATAGAGGAGTAAAGAGGGACCTGTTGCCTACTCGTTCTTTATTCCTGCCATCTGATCATCGTGTATCTTTCCCACGAAAGTTAGATCCTCAAGCATATGCGGTGCCATTGTTGTGTCTCGCTTAATAGACGGCCAAGAGAGCACCTGCCCGTTCCTCTTCACCTTGCTCATACTCCCAGCTGCGACGGAGGCTCCAGCATATGAAAGCCCCACGTTTACAGCTTGCGTCTTCAGCGTAGCCCAGTCTCCAGCAGCAGCACAGATTCGATAAAGACGTAGATCTACCTGAAAGACGCCCGTAATATTGTCAAAGGTCCGAACGTTATAGCAGGCGGCGAGTCCAGCAGAATTAGAGGCAGAGCCGTTCAAAGCAATAAGGGTTTGCATGCAAGCCATATTGGTCTGATTATTCCAAGCAGCGTTAGGGTCCACGGAGGCGACGGACTTGGACAGATGCACGAAGTTATTTACCGGCACCTCAGATGGAGAGGCTACCGCCAATGGGGAGAAAGTCGCCAGCGGGGATATAATTGTAGAGTCGGTAGCTGGTAACGACGTAGACGAGGAGGCTGCGTATGATGAAGATGCCATGGAAGGATCAGCAGCCGAGGCTGGGGGCCCATCGAATGCTTGAGCTTCTACATTTGGGTCGACATTGCGCTGATGGTATTGCTGGTGATTCAGCATATCGTGTGGGTTCATGCGTATTCTCGCATCGACGTAGGCGTTGTGGTGGAGGGCATTATCCGTGATATCAATGACGTCCGGAGGGACAATTCGGCCAACGCCGCCGAAGACTGGGTGGACCTGACAGGTAGAGAAGAAGAGTAGTATGACAGTAAGTAAACGGTGCATGGCTTGAAGATTTTGACGAGCGCAGATCAGAGCGACAGAGAACGCAGGAGAGCAGCAGTAAACACTATGTTTGAATTCAAGAGACAGAAGAATCTCTAAGTTGTTATGAGTGATGGTTATGTCCGTCCAGCGGTGAAAATGTTAAAGAATTTACGAAGTGGAAGTGCCTGCCGTAAGAAGAAAGAGTGACCTGACTTGGAATTACCCGGCCTTGGGAATTTACAGAAGGTCCGGCCTTGGAAGCTGTTCAAAAGAAATGCACCACAACCAAGACAAAGATTAAGAGGAATAAGGCAAAGAGATCATTGTAGGCGGAGAACATGATTGAGAAAGTATTACTAGCTCAGCAAAGGAACTTCAACCACCCCGCCACATCTTTGCGGTGTCAGCCCAGGCTCCCTTACCCATTAGCCTTGCTCCTTTGATGGATCAAGCACTTCCTGAGACAGCTGTGGTCGTACAGACCAAGCATGAGCACACTCGAGACGAAGCATAAGGCTCCTAGGATTCCAAGGATGTTGGGGGCGCTTAAGAGCTTCGCTGATTTGCGAGACTTAGCGCAATCCAGATTGTGAAGCCTCAGCTCTGCAGGATCAGATCACGAGTATCACCACCGGTGATTTCAAGCCAACATCATCATGACATTCTCTACGGTCGAGCTTTTCTGAGGCAAAGTTGTCAATGCGCGCGTAATTAAGGTATTTTTAGCGTGGCTGGGGTTTTAGCGAATCATGCCTTGTCAAACCCCTAACTCTTGCAGTTTATGATACTCGAAGGATTTTGGAGGATTCCAGGGTCTTCTCAGCGGCTCTGGTATTTTTGATACCTGGTCAGATCAAATGCTGGATAGATGCATCTGAAGCCGGTTACCCATCGTGACGAATAGAATCGGCCAAAGCTCAGTGGCCCGGATCTCTATACTGCGCGTATCGTCCAAGTCATGCAGACATCTCACGTGAAAAGCACCCTTCGCTACTTAATGCATGAAAGAACGCCGAAAACCCAATGCATGTCCCGGATCTTAGGCTAGATCTTTTTGGCGAAACCCTTAATGCAACGTCAGATATCTGACCACTCTACTTTGCAGGTACCATTTGCTCTTCATAAACTCCAGCAAAGTCGAGTTGCCCCAGTTGACCCTGCACCTGATCGATCTCCTTCCCCAGCTCCTCGGAGTTCTGAGCCAAGCTGCTAACTTCGTCGAACTTGCGCCGCTTACTTGCGTCCGCGATTTGCTCTTTGACAAGGAAGGACTGTTCTTCAAGCACGATTAATCTTTCACGCAAAACCTTTTCCTCCGCTTCGAGCACTGAGACAGCACTACTACTACTGACTTGAGACGCTGCATCAATGTCGTTGTACTTGATCGATGCTAGCGCACCGTTGGGTGCGCCGTTCCCTGTGAGGCGCTCTGTCGATCCCATGCCGTATGCCGATGCATGCTTCATGACTTTAGGGAGCGACTTCAGTGGTAGCATGTGGACATGGAGGAAATTGCTTGCTTGTTGGAATACAGCTTTTTGGAGTTTTTGCTGCGTAGGCGAATCTGTGGGTAGATCGCGCAGGCGGCGGGCGGCCACGTTGTATTGACCAAAGGCATCCAGTAGTCGTTTACGAACCTTCGAAGCGTCTGCGAGTTGAGTTGAGGAAGGCGGTTTTTCAGGATCCCTGTCCATGTTAGATAGAATCATGCGCAGACACCGTAGGCTTACTGTAATGCAACAAGGAGACGCTGAAACTTGGGTAGCATAAATTTGATGCCTCTTTCAAATTGGATGAGATTTTCGTAAGTCCTCAGGTCTGGGGGCTTTTCTCCAAGTGCCGCTGCGAAATCTCGCCTGCTGAAAACTGTAGTCTGGCAATCTTTACACATTCTTACATCCACACTAACTTCTTTGGTGACCTTTTCTGTGGTACCGTTAGGTGCTGTAGTGATCAGCGGTCGCAACTCAAAGGGAGGATGTTACGTACTTGATTCGACATTTAGTCCAATCTCCTTCGAGCAATCAGTTAAAGGATCGCCGCAAACGACACGCCCACAAAGCCTGCAATGATGCCTCCGAAATGTGTAGCTCGAGAATTCCTGTTGGCAAAATGGACATCGCGAAATACTTGCGTCATCCTCCCAAGTCACAATCGATTGCTCCAATTGCTTCCTTGGACTTCTAGCTCCTGAGAGTGACCATAGCAATCCGCCGCCTCCTATATTTTGCTCTGGAACGGGATTTGCTAGTAGCTGAGTGAGCTTCGTGAGACGCTTTTCCAGACGTGAAACTTCTAGTAAAGTCTTATCAACCGTCCTTCTCCGAAATTCGCCGAATTCTATAGTGTGATCTCGCTCGGAGCCTAGCAATAATTAGCTCACAATGCATTCGTGTAGTCAATTTTCCGAACCCACCATTTCGGTCATTATATCCATCTCTTGACTTATAGCACGTCTCACAGACTCGGCACCACAGACCTCTTACCGGTTCATGTTGAGCTGACCTTGAGAGCTTCATTTGGTACATAGTATGCTCGTCGCAGAACAATCTCCCACACTTTCTACAGTTGACGCTACCATTTCCAGATCCGAGTCGTTTCCCACAGGCTGGTTCGGAGCAAGTATCCTGCGAGCCTCGTCTCTGCCAATGTCCACTGCTAACTACCTCGTCTGGGTCTGGCTGTTTAGGTTCAGGAGTAGGGGTGGCTGTAGACGGACCGAGAGGTTGAGGAGCATCGTTGGATTCAAAGACGTCGAGGCCCTTAAATTTCTGGTTGAGGACAGCTAAAGGTTGAAAACGCTTCGCTTTGACCATCTGTGACTTGAACCAGTCCTTGACTTCATCTTGTTTGACCTCCTCCAAATTCTTGTGGTTGTCATCAAGATGTCTACCTAACCGTAAGTCTACGCACACTTCTCATCCCTAGAGTTACGTACCTATTGAGTTGTAGCAATGTCATCTATTGCTATGTCAGTACAGTAGATCGCCCGCCTTTAGATATATCTAACCATGTCCTCATTGCATATTGGGCAGACCAGCCTCGACCCGGCAGCAGCACCAACCGCATTGTTTTCATCGGTATGATCCAAAGAAACCCTTGAGCTTAAGTCTTGGGCGTCGGAGGACGGCTGTGACGTCGAAACGGAGGAACTGACGGAAACTGTGCTGGCGGTTGGGGAAAGTAGACTCGAGCTTCGTTGGGGATATGCTGCTACCGCCGGAAATAATGATCTGCCGCTCCCAAGCACTCGTCCTCCCCCAAGCTTTCTGGCAGACATCCTCCGTCAAACATGTGAGGACCTTGTTGGCTTTGCTATTGAAGGCAGCACGGGATCAACTGGCCGATAGCCGCCGCCTTGCCTTATAGGGCTTATCTAATCCACCTTTTACGCCTCAACTTGCACATGCTGGAAGCCATTTGTATTATTACCGACTAGACCATGCCAGAAGAATTTCCGGCTGTCCAAGGCGGTGGCTCACTCATACTTGCATGGCAGATCAGGAACAAGAGGGTGCTCGTGGTCGGAGGTGGTGAGGTGCGTGTTTTACTTTCAAAGAAATCAAAAGCAATTCCAGCGGCGAACTGACAAAGTGCAGGTAGCAGCAGGACGCATCCTCAACGTTCTCAACGCCGACGCCAAAGTCACCCTCGTCTCACCGAGAGACGGGCTGAACGATGAAGTCGCATACCGGGTCGAAAAAGGACAAGTCGACTACATCGACCGCAAATTCCAGCCCTCCGACCTCGATGACGTTGACATGGTCCTAACAGCCGTCGATGACCCGGAAGCGTCGACGCAGATATGGAAGCTTTGTAAGGAAAGGAAGATCGCCGCCAACATTGCGGACGTACCCCCGGAATGCGACTTCTACTTTGGCAGCGTGCACCGGGATGGACCGCTACAGATTATGGTCAGCACGAATGGCAATGGACCTAAGCTCGCGAGTATTGTACGGAAACAGATTGCCGCGAATTTGCCAAAGAACATTGGGGCGGCGATACAGAAAGTAGGGATGTTGAGGAAGAAATTACGGAAGGTTGCGCCGGGGGTGGAGGAAGGGCCGAAGAGGATGCAGTGGTACGTTTGCGTCAATCCCAGCATTTTGATACTCCGTGGCTGATATTTTCCCTAGGATGTCAAGAGTGTGCGAATCTTGGAGCCTTGATGATCTTGTGGAGATGGAGGAAGAGGATATGGAGGTACTTTTGGGATTTTATAAACCGGGGACTGTGCCGAGCTTTGAGACGGTGCGTGGAGGGGATGAGTATGCTTTTGATGGGAGCTTTGGATGGTGGTGAACATAGGGCAATAGGAAAGCTTGTTTGACTACGCTGAAGGCGGATACTATTAAAGTTGGATTACGTGTGCATGAGTGGTCAAGGGAGTCTGGAAAGTCTCATGGCATCGAAACTGGCGGGATGAATATAGTATGTTCGAAAGCCCCAAAGTCATCTACGAATCCCTTACTGATCAAGCAGCATGATACAGGTACTATTTGTATTTCTATCTAGGGTATAACCCCCTTCACATAAGAATGATGACAAGTTTGATCTAGTAAAATATGCACGAAGCGACACCATAGTAATTGGCAGATTCTTCTCCCTATGGGTGGTTATATATTCTCTCAAAACCCAAAGCCTCCATCATCTCGGCTGAATCGCGTTTGCTACTGTCACAGAATCGTAACGATGAACTTGTGAGTACGAGTCCGATTACATTGTTGAGTAGTACGCAGGAGCTTGATGGTACTCGACAGTTTTATTAAGAGCCAGATCTCACCGAAAAAGTTCAACAATACCCTTCAAAGTGGCTTTTCCTGCGTGCCTGCACCCAGTAATGCAATACTAAAACATCCGTCCTGTTCATGCATTGTAGCTGTCCACATCGTTCCTGTCTTACACCTCGATACCACGGTCACCTTTCGGGCTCTTTCTCGCCCTGAGTCTTCTCCATATGACTTGGTCAAGCATTTCTGCGGGGTTGATGAGCAATGAGACCTACTTCTGAAGTCGTGCTTCCCTATTCTGGCGGTCTTGGACATGTTCGTCTCTGAGGCGGTTTTGCGGTATAGGGAAACGGTTCCCCTTGCTTCTAGTCTTTTCCTCGCGCTGCTGAGGCAATGGTCTTCTGGGCCCAGTCCCTCTCTCTTCGTTCTGCTCTTGTTCTTCGTCGAGTCCATGCGTAGTGTGTATCGATCGATCTTGGTCAAGCCTTTTGTCGATTCGTTTTTTGGATATCCGTCCATATCTGGTCTGAGAGGTACCGGACGTCGAGTACGGCTAAGGGAATTAAATTCCAGAAAGCAAGGATGATCCAAACCGGCACAAAGACGGGCATGAGGATCATTGCCAATAGGAGGCGACCAAGAGTAAGGAAAATTTGGTTTGTATCCGCAAGATGGGCCCTTGTGAGAGGTTCGTACGCGAGCGCAATGCGGTGTGCTGGGTACTCAACTAGCAGATATACTACCAAGAACAGGAGATAGATGAGATTACTCCTGGGCGGTTTAGGGGGTTCATTGTCATGTATGACTTCCTGCTTCTCATCTCTGTTCAATTGGTCTAGGGTCTTTCTCCATGTAAACGGGAAGACATTGGAACTCTCCCCCATCTTCTCCCTTGCCTGCTGACTTATGCTAAATCTTAATTGTTGAATTGGCTATGCTATGGTTTTGGCGTTAAAGACAACAACGAGCGTTGCAGTCAGGGCGATTGCAGTCGCCCTGACAAAGAAAACCACAGTATCATGGTTGCTATGTCTATGTGAGCTGGAGTATCTCTTCTGGGAGATGCGATACTCACGGCAGGCCTTGCATGCTGAAGAAACTCTAGGATGTAACAGTCAGTCTGATTTACGCCTACGACATACACAAGGTTTGGACTTACTGATAAGAAGCTCAAGGGATAAAATATCACTGTAGCGTACGTAAAGATCCGGACATTTTCTGCGTTATTTGTTGCAACTCGGGATTCCGCAAGACTAAGAATGTCTATCAACTGCGACTATATTTGGTGACCAAAGGTTATTGATTATTTGCAACTCGAGTACCTCTTGCCTATGACTTTTGACTTGATCGATGGTACTCTGGATTTGTCTGTGCTGGTCATGCAACATAGAGACATGTTTTTCCGCACGCTTTCTTTGAATGTCCACCAGATCTCTATATCTCAACTCATCGCTTTCGGTCCAGCGGGGCTTGTAATGCCGATTCTCCTCGCGCTTGATCCACTGATCGTGACCATTTTGAGAAGCCGTTCCCAAGAAGTTTGCGCTAATTCTGCTAGATGTCTCGAATCGTCTAAAGTCTGATCACAACTGGCAATAGCGATGGCCAGAGCATACCGTAGTGGCTTGTTCCAAATAGATTCGTGATGGACACCTTGGGCTCGAATAGTTTTCTTCCATGCAAGCGCGACATCAGCCTTCACCACCTCGCCCTGAGCATTGATGCCCTCGATGTTGATGTCATCTTCAAAGAACCCCCACTGGATACCGTCATAGACCATCGTATCCTTAGCATAGAACAACATTCTATCTCTTACGCGAAATCGACGCACAGCGACCACGAACGCATCAGTAGGCTACCTCTCTTCTGGATCAGGCCGTCCGTTACTGTTTTGATCACTCTGCGACAAAGTCTTGGATGAAGAAAGGTAATCGCTTGTTCGTGTGTCGCGATTTCGGCAGATAAAGCGCAGTACGATGATCTTCTGAACATCGCCGTGGTGCAGATCCAGGTCTTTGAGCCTCTTCGCAATACTTGGCAGTGAGTCGTGATCCGTGAGAGAGGGTGTGGTCATTTTCTTGACGAACATGAGAGCCTTCCATATATAAATAAGGTCTCCCAAGCGATATTCCGAAAGGCTTAGCCTCTCTGATTCCTCGTAATCATAATTTTCCCATGGAACATAGATTTTTCTGGTTATGTACCAGAGACCAGACTTCGCATCTCGTCCCTCTGCCAAAGCATCAAGCCACATGTTCGCGCACTTTTGTAGGCAATCCACTATTAGTAATTCATCGTTGTCGAAAACTAGAGAAAATTCGAACGATTTCAATGTGTAAGCTTCCAGTAGAAGACTTCAGAACCGGGGTCATCTCCAGGACTTTTAAGTCCATTCTCAACATTACCCAAGAGAGGCCAGCTTTTCGGGGCTAAGAATACATCCCTATCAAAACACCACCGCAGATGCCCTTGGCACGCTTCTTTGATATGACCTTGCAAAACCGATCTATGAAGAGCACTTGTAGTAGAAGAACTTGAGGAAGAGGTAGACTCGGACCAGCCATAATCGTCTGTTCCCAGGATTGGATTCGATACATATACAAAAGATGACGGAAAATAAATCTGTGAAAGTCAGTAACACTATATCCAATTGAAGAGAGTTGTAGGAATCTTACAGAATTCGCGAGCCGCTCTTCGAATCTGGTACATTCTTGACAAGGCATAGGCATAAAATGTGTTCTAGGTTTCGTCTGAAGATGGTGTTGAATTCGATGTCACGCTCAAAGCCGCAGCTGCCAGGCTGATCATTGTGCAGGAATGTACCCACATCGAGATAGCTTAAATACGATATTTCCTTGTTGCGGTGAGGTCGTAATCTGTACTGCAAAATCAATTCTTGTACCCCATGTGGTGGGACATAAAGCATATTAAATGATTCCTGGCTTAGCGGTAGATTTTTCATTCCTCGGCGAGCCGGGTTTTCGTCCTCAACAGGGATCAAGACGATGTTCTCGGAGCTGATGCGTATCCCACAGTGGAAAATAGCCATGACCGCTTCACTCCGCGTGCTATTCTCGTTGGTGGTGCCATCTCGTTGCAAAACGGCCTCGCTTTCTTCGAGAGTAAAGGAGCCATTCAAATTGCGGAAGATCTGAGGTTTTGTGGTTGACCAGTCGATTTCGCCATTCCTTTCCCATCTATCATCCTCAACATGTAACGTAGTGACTGTAGAGCCTACCGCCTGAAGAGCATATTGTACTTTTTCTTCATTGGATGGGTTGAGGAGTAGGAACTGTTGTGATATAGTTCCTTGCTCTACTGTGAATTGTGTTGAGATCTTGAGCCCATCAAGCTCGTAAGAAATGCGTGGCTAGCGACCCTTCACCCACTCAAGTTTCGGCTCGAACGACTTATTTTCAGTTGGGGGAGGGCGTCAGGTGAGCAACGGGTCCAGTCCTTTAGCGCTTCGAGCGCCAATTGAGTTCTTCATCGTGTTCTTTCATGTATGGATACTGGGGTTCATAAGTATCAAGCGCGATTATCTGTTGGTTTTGACCAGCAACGTGTTGTAATATGCTCAAGATCTCCCCGTATCGGTTTATTGCCACTGATGTACCATCAATCTCAAAGGAGATAAATGTATCTGTGCCTGGTTCTGAGGGTACAACGAGCAGTTCGAGGCTCTCAACATTAAACAGTTCAAACGTAGTCGCTGAAGCTAACACCAGCACGTATTCACTTGCCTTTGATGAGGGAATCCAGCTTTACCCGAAGCTATAGCCACGAGCACTGCTGGACAATGTTCCTGACAGGCGTTCTAAAGCAAACTGACCAGTACACAATCACATGGCCATTAGCCTTCCGGATGATCCGCCTCACTGCCGCTGGCGGTTGTCGGATATTGCGAAGCTAGGAGCAGGACATCAAAAGATCCATGAGCCTTGGGCAATTCTTATAGCGAGTGCGTTCTAGAGCAAAACGACTAGCAGACAGTCTAAAGTGCTTTGAAAAGTGCAACGCCTTCCCGGTAAGCATAAGAGACTAGATAAGGGCAGCAAACGCTTAAACTTGTGGACTACAGTAAAAAGAAAGCAAATATAACGTTTGAAATTGGGAGACAGGAGAATTGATAGCTAGAAGGAATTCAAATTGATACAGCGACTGCGAGAGTAATACTGTAGAGGTACCATCGAGGCCTAGCCCACCCCCGTCTGGTGTGACTGCGTAAGCCAGCAAGGCCTCCAATGGCTCGTCCTAGGCCCCTAACTGGCTGTGGTGGCAATTTTAGGGGGCACAGAAATGAGTGAAATGTCATTGGCTCTAGCTGATAAATAGAAGACGAAAAAAGCATATTCTTTAGGGAGATATTGTCACCCGTGGACCCTGATGCAAGATTTAGCACGAGGGGGCACGCCCTTTGCTCTGTGGGGCTGATGATCTAACCGAGTCACGCTAGTTATATGTTACACGTGACCAAAAACGCGTCTATACAACAGAGCAGCCCCTTCGCACGCAACTTTCGGGCTAATTAGGGCTCCGAACCTGATCCTCTATGGACGATTTCGCTGCAAAGCCGGACTCCGGGCATGCGAATATAGTTCCCGCTGTCAGACCTTCGAAGCTCTTTGTAATGAACCTCAACACGCGCCTGCTGTAAACAATGGCTTCCCATCTCAAACCCCAGCTCCACATAACCCTCTACCGTGGCTTCCCGCGCTCGGACGCCTACGTGTGGTCGCCCTTCGTCAACAAGCTCGAAGCTCGATTGCGCTTCGCTGGACTCTCCTATCGCACCGAGGCTGGGTCGTTGTCGCAGGCTCCGCGGGGCAAGATCCCCTACGTTGCGCTTGCCAAGACGAACGCGGACAGTCAGGCTATGCTGGGGGATTCCACGCTCATTGTCGAGAAGTTAGTGGAGAACGAGGTGACGGATGACTTCAACGATAAACTCTCGCCCACGGAGAAAGCTCATGATTTAGCACTTCGGGCTCTGCTGGAAGACAAGCTGTATTTCTATCAGGTGGGTCGTGTCCCTCATTTCAAATCCTTTCCCCCATGTCTAATCGTCAGCTGAGATTTTTTTATATCTGTTTTTTAAAAACACAAAAGACTGATAAGTCGATTATCGCATCTCTAGAACTACGAACGATGGCACCAGAACTATTACACCATGCGATCACACATTCTCGCACCGCTGCCTTACCCCGCTCAGGTACTTGTCGGTCTACTCGTCCATCGCAAAATCAGCCAGACTCTGCACGGCCAGGGCACCATGCGATACTCGGCCGAAGAGATCATCTCGTTCAGGCAGCAGATCTGGGAGTCCGTTGACGCGCTTCTCGCTGCTTCGAGAAGGAAGAAGAAGACGGAGACCGACGCGGGCGACGACGACGACGCGACCTTCTGGGTCTTGGGAGGCAACACGCCGTCCGAAGCGGATCCGGTTGTGTTCGGCTTCATCGCCGCGGCGCTTGTCTGCACTGCGTATGTTTCCTGTTTCCCTTCCCCGTCAGGTCATTTCATGATTCCTGTGCTGACAGTTCCTTTGCTTAGGGGGCCCGAGTCTCAGAAGGTGGTGAAAAGCTTCCCGGCAGTGGTCGACTACGCGCAAAGGATCCATGACCGTTACTTTCCCGATTATGCCCGTTGGGAGTAATAGGAATTGCACTTTGTTTGGAAAACGACGGGAGTACTCATCAATGACACTGCTTGCACAAAATGGTAAAGTGGACAGCTAAACAGACGGGTTGTCTTTTAAGGATATAGGTACGGTAAAATGAATAGGGTACGAATCCAGCTCTCTTAGCTTGGTTAAAAATTTGCTCGCTTTGCGAGAACACAAGCTCTGAAGAGAAGTAGAAGTGTTTGAAAGGGGAACTTCTTTGGCGTAAAGCTAGACGAGGATTTTCAGTCCGCTACCTTTGATATTTATATAACCTGCTCATTGAGTTGAAGAAATATATCCAACTCCATCAGTACCCTTGTGTGCCTTGTTCTTTATCATGCAGTCTATTTCCCTTACTCACGTCTTACACCCTTTAGACGCCAAATCAAATGGGGAAACCAATCAAGTTTGAAACGAACAAAACCTAAAAACATATTTATTCATCAAACGATCCGTTCTGGTGCTGCACTTCCGTCTACTGATGCTTCTTCTTCGTGTTCGCTTGAGAGTTCCTCTAGCAGTACTGCTCCAGCCATCCTTTCAAGTCTCTGATGCTTGGGCACTCGAGGAAGAGCGAGCTCTTGACCTCCAGCTGGAGTTCAGTGCGGAACTTCTCCGACAGTACGAGTGACATGAGCGAGTCGACGCCTAGCTCGACAAAGGAAGCGTCGTCGGTGAGATCGTCGGCCTCCAGACCGGTCTCACGTGCAATGAGTCGCAGGCAATCGGCAATCACCGAATTCGCCTCGTCGATGGCCGGCGCGGCGGCCTCAACAGCTGCTGGCTTGGTTGCTTTAGGGGCTGGTCCAGGAGTTTTCTCGCCAGGCCCAGAAGTGGGCACAGATGGCGCCTCAGTGTTGGGCTTCTTTAGTACCGCGGCCGATGTCGGCGCTAGAGTTTCCCTCGAAGCAGGAACTGCGGGGGCGGGGATAGGCGCAACAGGCTTGGGAGCACTCTCACCCGTAGAGCTCTTCTGCATGTCAGGTGGCGAGAAGAACTTGTCCATCAACAAGCGAGGTACCCGCCTGAACAGCATTTGGCCCACCATGCCCACAACGACACCGTCTTGTAATATGTAGACATCGCCGGCGTACATGTTTGCCTCCTCGGTGGGGAACATCTTAACGTAGCTGCGGTAGCCTGCGCCAGGCCTAAGTCGCCTGGCCATGCGCATACTGCTCCATCCAGGAGTGACATAGAAGAAATCCTTTGTATTGGAAGCATCACTGCCATTCATAATGAGACCTGCGAGGTGAAAAACGCTGTCAATCCAGTGTGGTGGTGTGTGCCAAGTGCCATGCCTCTCTGGCACCAAGGTGATGTCCGCATAGGCTTCATATTCATTAAGAACGACGGACTGCATGCCGCGGTATTTATCGGTATAGTCCACGACATTTTTAAACAAGGTGTAGGTCATATTCTTGGAAAGCTTGTTCGCGGTGCGTCAGCCGCCATCCTGGACAACCCCTCGATGCGACCATTCACTAGGTGTGACACTCGATCCCACTCTGTCTGCCAGGCAGCAGGATCCTCGAAGCGCACCGTCGCGGACGCGAAGGAGTCCTCCGAGCGGATGCCGTCTGCGGAGACATTGTACCAGTGAATTGTCATGGCTTGCTCAAACAAGTTAATTTTGGCTTCCAGCTGCAGCAGCTGAGCGCTACTAGTGTGCTTTTGAGCAACCTGAGCGTGCAATACCTCCACATTTGTGACGTTCATGTGCACCTCCTTAGACTTAGGTACCATACGATTGTAGAGGTATTCACCGACAGTGAGAGCCATGTCGGCCCAGATAGACTGAGAACTATTAGCGTGTGAACGATTTGGTATGCCGCCAAAAGACTTACTGTAGTAGCAACCCCACACCCGTTCATCAGATGCCCGTTCACAGCGGCGAGTAGGTCGGGGTACATGATGTCTGAGACCGCCGTCAACTCGCCCGTTGAATCCCGCAGCTCTTCCGAAATTATTTGGTGCACAGAAGAGGTCCTTAGGGAAGAGCCATTGGAGGTGAGTATTCCAAGCGCAGGTTTCTGGATTGCGTTGTCCTTGGCGTGGGCTTTGTCGAGCGTCCAAGTCCCGACGTACTCGATCCAGTAATCTTTCTCGTTCCACCTATACTTGTTCAGATTCAACAGGTTATGTGCCTTTTCATATGGTCGGAAGTATTCATTCCAGCGGACTAGGAACCCCTCACAATGCAAGGTGGCTACGCTGTTTGCAACAGTTGCAAAATTGTCCTCATTTCGGCGCAATGACGAATTCACCTTCGCGTTGTGAATATAGCTGCGGAAAAAGGCACCACACACAGGATGTGGCCCAAGATCGATCCATACCGTCTTGTCATCGATGATGCCAAGGTCTTGAGCAGCCTCAAGGGCACCGACAAAGTTGACAGGTTCTCTAGAAGCACGACACAGGTATTTGGCATTTATGGTCTTGCCATCGAAGACACAGTTGCCGAGAAGCGGCGAGATGATCGGAACGCTTGGTGCCTTGAATGAAATGTGCTTGGCTATTTGCTCAAAGGAATCCAGTATTGGATCCATCTGCGCAGAGTGGAAAGCGAAGGGGACATCAAGCTGAGTGCACTTGAGTCCATTGCTCTCTAAAGCTATGCGGGTGGCTTCTATGTTCGTACGAGCGCCGCTGATGACGGTATCTTCGTGACCGTTCATGCATGAAACCTCGTAGGAGTTGTCTCCAGACGAAAATTTCTTGATGACCTCAACGCTCGCACGGACAGACAGCATGACATGGCTGCCAATCTCGCATGCGGCGAGAACAAGCTCCGCACGCTTGCCAGCCAAGAAGATCGCATCAGCTGCTGAAACAACATCAGCGGCAACCATAGCAGCATATTCGCCGAGACTGTGGCCAATGACCGCACTAGGCTTGATACCCAACAGCGCCCAGAACCTCGTCAGTGCAATCTCGACCACGACAATAGTAAGCTGCGTGACGACGGGGGAAGCACCGTCTTCGATGGCCCCCTCAATGGCTGGGACAACAGAGGGGAAACCGAATTTCTGGACAAGATGATCGAGGTGAAGGACTTGTGAACGGTAGAATGGGAAATCTTTGAAGAGCTGTGAACTAACGCCCTTGTAGAATGCCCCTTGGCCGGTAAAGGTGAAAGCAACCGTAGGGGTTACAACTGGCACGGGGCGGATGTTGCCTGCATTTCCAAGCGAAGACTCTAAGAACTTCCGCAATTGGGCGATGCTGGCGACTGAGGTCGCGATCCGGGTGCTGTGGTGGATACGCCGAGCGCACAGTGTGTAAGACAAGTCTCCGAGATCGGTATCAGGATTTTGATCCAGGTAGGAGAGCAGTGCCTCTATGTTGCCTCTCAAGGAATTTTTGCTTTTTGCGGAAACCGTCAACGCATGGGTCAAGCGTGGGTCCTCACCAACTTTCGGCTTCTCAGGAGCATCTTCAAGCAACAAGGTCATGTTTCCGCCGTGGGCGCCGAAGCCGTTCACGACAGTGTAGCGCTTCTTCCCTTCCAGTTTAGGCCGAGGAGTGTTCTCCATGGTAAGACCAATATTACGCTTCTCCAAGTCCTTAGAAATAGTCGGGTTCATCTCGGTCTTGATTCCAACATGTGGTGGGATCTGGTTCTTCTGGTGAATTAGTAGCACTTTGATCAAGGACGTAATACCTGCCGCAGCCTCACCGTGACCGATGTTGGACTTCACAGCGCCGAGATGAAGTCGCTGATCGACGCGACGTCGAGGTGTGAGCGGTGCAAAGACATCCGCCACGGCCTCTGACTCTACTGCATCGCCGGCCTGGGTACCAGTGCCGTGGAGTTCGATGTAGCTCACATCGAGAGGGTTGACTCCAGCGCTCTGCATAACCTGGTTGTAGTTGTCCTTCTGGGCACCTGCATGTGGATGAGTGATGGAGATGGCCTCCGCCGAATGGTTTGTTGCGCTGCCAAGGATAGTCGCGAGAATGTTGTCATTGTCAGCTTCAGCGTCCTCAAGCCTCTTAATGACAACTGATCCGACGCCATCCGCGCGGCAGTAGCCATCCGCATCTTTATCCCAGACCTTGCACTGGCCCGTCTTGGACAAGAAATGGCCTTTGCATAACATACTGTAGTTGTCCGGGTTGGTGATAACGCTGAGCCCGCCTGCGATCACAGTGTCAGCCTCTCCTGCCCAGAGAGCAGAGCAAGCTGCATGGATAGCCGCCGAGCTACTGGAGCAAGCGGTGTCAATATTAAAGCTTGGGCCGGCAAATTTGAAGAAGTAGTTGATTCGTCCATTGGCAAAAGCTCGCTCGCCTCCTGGCACGCCATAGGTGCCGATGTTTTGACCTCCGTTCAACTCTCGCCAATCATCGCTTGCCTGACCATAACAGGTTCCAACGCGCTTGAGGTTTGTCGAGGGGGTCCGGTTGGGCGCGTAGCCTGCCATTTCGAGCGCTTCGTAAGCCGTAACAAGCGCGAGACGGTGCATCGGGTCAGTTTGCTCGGCCTACAGATTGCAATATTAGCATTTGCTCACGAAACGCTACAACCTCTCGACTTACCTCCCTAGGAGACATATTAAAGAAGCCCGCATCGGAAAAACCCGGCTTATCAATGAAATTACCGAAGGGCGTCTCGGTGGCGTTATCCGTCTTCCCGGACGGATCGTAATGTGTGCTCAGGTCGAATCTGTCGGCTGGAACTAGAGTGTGTGTATCGCGCCCCTCCACCATCAGCTTCCAGAAGAGCTCAGTGTCGTTTGCGCCTCCCGGCAAGCGACAGGACATTCCCACAACAGCGAGCTTGGACTGCTTGGGAGACCGCGGGATTCTAGTTTCAGGATCCTTGATGGACCAATCGATCAAGTCATGCTGGATAACGGTCACTTGCGGCAAGTCCGACTCGATGGCTAAGAGAAAGCCTTTTGAAATAAGCGACGTTCGGAATAGTAGAGCTTGGCATTCGGGCTCCCCAGAGTTGGAGACATTGTTGAGGATACCAGCGGTAAGTTTGTCGAGGTAAATGGTGCCAGTCAGAATTTCTGTGCAAATTTGCTCGAAGAGACCGCCAGCGTCCCCGGCCGGGAACGGCTTCCCCGTTTGGGGAGAGAACAGCGGAAGCTGCACGCGACGAGAGCGGCTGCACTTCGGCTCCGAACCGTTGACGATGATGTTAATGTCATTTACGTTATAGAGGTGAGATGCGTGGCACAAGCCATTGTAAACTGGCAGCGGGAGATGTTTGGAGTAACGGAGGACGCGCGAATGCCGGAACGCGTTCTCGAGGCGGGAAGGGGGGCCAGTAACGCTAACCGAGTTTCTGTCTGCTGCGCTAATGAAAACTTTGGTGAGTTCTGGGTTGGACTGGCCAAAAAGTTAGCATGATTAAAAAACCTCGGTGAATGGGGGTACACTGGACAGACAGTTTCTGCGTTATATTGGTCGATTTCTCTCTGCACATCTTCCGCAGATATCCCTGTAACGACATAAGCCCAGCTCTTGAGATTGCCATCGGCTTCGCGAGACTCGAGCAATTGCGAAACGCCGTCGACATTGACACCGAGCCTGAAGGCGACTCTCACGCTCTCGGCACCTGTGACGGCCAGTTCTGACAAAGACGTAGAAACGGAAACTGCTGCTGCAGCCAGCAAGCCAATGCTCAGGCCAGTCAGAGTAGTGCTGCTTCTTGGCAGATCATATGGGAAGTTTTGCCCTTTATGGTGACTACAGATTGGCAGGTTAGCACAAGACTAGGTCTATGCCTTCTGATAAACTTAAAGCTTAGGCGATACGGAGAGTACGTACCCAATGAGCATTCCAATCTCCAGAACACAGAGGAGGGCACTTTCCAGGGCTCCCCCGAGAGGACCCTGCCGGAATTCCCCTTGGTCCGCCAAGTTCAGAACCGTTTGGAATGGAGGCAGAAGGTCTTGTAGTGGCTGTGGCATCTTCAGAGTTTCTTCTTTTATGACCGTAGTACATTCTTCCAGAAACGTGGCGAGTAATCGGAACCTCTTGTCCTTGCTGTGCCTGTGAAGGCGGCGGAAGAGATCCTGCAGATCATCGCTAGGAAATTCATTACTGAAGAAGACCAACTTGGTCGTAAAATCGTTAACTGCATCAATCGATAGAGATGATGGGGTATCCATAGTGAACCGTAACAATGAAGTACATCTAAGACCCATACAATTACATCTGTCAAAAAAACGAGAGAGTATAATGTTCTACGTTCTAGATGAAAGTATTTCTTCTTGCAAGAACGGATGTCAAGATGGTTTTCCCCATGTGAGCATAGGGTAGGCTGGGATAACAGACACAAGCACGTTGTTCTCAGCTCAGCCAACATTGGTCCCAGCTTATGTTGTTCTTAGCACACATCAGTCTAATCACACGTGGGTCGGAGTACATGTCGGTCTCAGCACATGTTGTGATAAGCATACCACGTTCTCGGCACTATCCAGCACGCATGGCCATGTTGAGTGCTGAGGCGTGGGCCGTTCTTAGAACCAGTAATCATGCATGATCAGACGTAGTCGCACAATACGTCTCACCTAGATGAAACCAATAAGCGGCCATTTTAGCGGAATCCGGGCCTTGACGGTTACCTGATGCATCCAGATCTCTATATCAAAGATAGCCCTATGGTGCAGGAACGAGCATCCGCTTCGGTATCCGACGCCGGAGTCCGTTATGGAAACGCCCCTTCATCAATATTTTCACCATGCTGGCTCGAGCATACAGCTGAAGCAATGGTACATGTTTGGTCTTGCTTAGAAGACTGTGCCGAATCGGGTATCATTGACCCTCGGGCCTGAGCGGCCTGTATCGACTATGAATAAGCCAGCCAGGCAACGAACCAACCGAAACCGGGTGAACGAACCAGGTTCTCTTGATATATCTGGGAGTATGATCCCCTCGGTGTGGCTATTCTGTACATATTTCAGCTACACTCTGAGGTGCTTCGTTTTCCAAATTCACGTTGCTGGTACGGTACGCCCGTGCTTTCTGTATCGTCCACTCGCGTCTACGATATATTCAAATCTAATCACGCCAGAGCTGCCATCTTTCCATGACCAATTAGCGGAGACCGGTCGTGCAATGACCTCGGAATTCGTAGTGTCATTCTCGCCGTCCAAAGGCACGAAATCGATTGTCTTGACTTTAACGCCATCAAAGATCTTCGCACCACTCTTGCCTGCATGCCTAAACATGAGATCATCCGCTTCGGAGCGAACAACGTTCCATGCGTAGCCTTCGGGTCCGCCCGCCGCGACGAAGTCAGTGTCTACTTACGGGTAAGTGACCAAACCAATGAGGAATCTTTGAAGGTGAAGGGCCCAACTTACAAACCTCAGGGTTCGCATTGAGTTTGAACGCTGCACCTTTCTGTCAGGGGGGTTTCAGTGTCAGGAATCCTGGATAATTTTGGGCTACGGAAGCTTACCTTCTTGGCGAATCCATAGCTGTCAAATGCGGAATCCAGGTCAATGAAACGTAGGAAGTGGCGCATCGATGGGAGCATACTCTCGCCGACATGGTATCTGGCAATGTCAGGTCATACTCATCCGTCACCTAATATATGAAAGGCAGGAGCATGACATTCGTAAAGCAGAGGTAAAACTCCGGGGTATCGTTTCACGGGAACCTCGTCTTCGCCCCAATTGCGTACATGATTATGTGTCCTTCCTCCTCAGACTCGTCTTTTGTGTCTGAATCATCGGAGATCGCTAGGGGCATTCCACAATAATTGACCTCGAGGAACGGAACACCAGTGCTAGGTATGAATAGAGAATGAATAGGATGGGCGAATGACCAACAAACACGAGCAGAAGAACAGCAATCAAAGAAGAGTCACAGTGACCCACCTGGGAAATACATCTGCCTCCAACAGGACAGTACTGATGCCCTCACGTGCCAGCGCTGCAGCTGTATATGAACCCCCTGGGCCACCACCTACCACCAGTACGGTACATTCGTCCGGAATAGACATGTTTCTTCGCTTGGCAACTTAGGACGCCGGGCTGGAGTGCGATATGTTTCAAGGATGACGGGAGCAGACAGGAGTATAACAGACACGACAGGAGTATGACCTCGACGATACAGTCAATATATGCGTCTCTCAAACCTATAGATCGAATCCTCTGACCAAATGTCGACGGCGAATTCCGGACACCGACGTTGCATAAGACGAGAGCCACAAAGATCGAAGATCGTGTTATCCGTACCCCGCACTTTCACTCATCCTTCGCTTAGTACTAGTCAGCCATGTAACCCGACCAGCCATACAACCCGAAAATTCGAATATTTGACCTACCACCTTCAAAATTCCACCAACTTTCAACCACATGGCTGCTACTTACGCTATCATCGAGGGTCGCATTCAGAAGGCTATTGATGTCATAAACACGCGTGACAATCCTAATCGAGCCGAAATTGCGCGCGAATTTGATGTTTCGATGCAAAGACTACGATTCAGACTGAAAGATCATTCATCAGCATCAGCAGTACGAGAACTGCATAACAGAGCTTTAAAACCTGATCAGAAGCTAGCTTTGCATACATACATGAAGAGATTGAACGAATTGAGTCTATCAGCACGGCTAAATCTGATTGAATCAGCTGATAATCTTCTACTGCGTCAGAATAGTTTCTGAGCGTCATTAGATTTCAAATGAGTCAAGCGATGACTAAATCATCAATCGAATCTTCATAAAGTTGAACGAAAGTTTTTGACAGCTGCACGAAAGAATGCACATAATGAGAAGCTTCTGAAGAGTCATTTTGATGCTTATTGTAACGATTGTTTCTTTAACAACACAAGATATATACAAAGATCAAACAATAATCACTATTACTAGACTTGAAATCTGAAGATAGCTGAGACAATAATATGTATTGACTGCTTACATGAGTTGAGCACGAAGCTTCTATCTAAGGAATGACTCTTCATTATATAAATATAGAAGATTCGTGTGATCATCTGAGTCGTTGAATGATTTCGTCGATTCAGACTCTGAATCATGAGAATTGCTTCATGATTTCAATGATTTTATATACTGAATCATTAGCATGTGATCATGATCTTACTAGCTCAGAATTCATCGTGCTGTGTTCTACGTCTCATCTCAACTAGGTCTGTCGTTGAGTTCGAATTGCTCAACTCAACTCAGATTGAGTTACAGTGTTGAGTTGAGTTGAGAAGAGTCAACTCAACTCGATCGAGTTGAGTTCAACCCTCGATTCAACTCGATCAACTTGATGAGTTGATTTGAACTCGACGACATGTCTAGACATTTTACTTATTTGAAATAAGTACTAGTAGAATGAAATTATGAAACTTTAAAATGTGTGTGTATGAATGATCTTTATTCACATGTCGAAAAGAAATTTATATGTATGTAGAGAAATGTCTTTGACTTCTCTATTGTTGACTCAGACCTCAGTCACTGTTTCTAACTAAACTGCTTGAAAAATGCGTAAGTAATTTCATGAAAACAGTAAATTGCAAAATAAATTGCAAAATGAATTGCAAAACTATCTACGTGAGCTTTCTATTGATGTCTTCTTGTCTTCTTTGCTCAGACAATGCATTCAATTTAGCTTTATTCTTAAATAATGATTTCTTCTTGAAATTAATCATTTTAAAGCTACGTTTACGTGTTACAGCAGAACTCAACTTCAAAGAAGAAGTCATCTTGCGCTGTTTTTTTTCAATGCTAAAGATGACGATCTGAATTCTTCATTCAATTTAAAGACTGCAACGAATTTCATCAAATTTCTTTGATTCATTATCTTTTGTAATGATTGATCGTTCTTCTTCAATCTATTTCTCTTAGTCAAGTGTGATGTAACTCGATCAAAATGAGCAGACGCTGAAAATCAAGCATTCAAAAGTGAAGTTGTTGTAAATCTTGCTGTCGTAAATCTTGCTGTCGTAAATCTTGCTGTTGTAAATCTTGCTGTCGTAGATCTTGCTGTATTAAATAACGTAGATAACGAGAATTCTTCAAAGTTTAAGAATCTAGATTGCGAAGATGATATGAAAAGATCAACATCAATTGTATCATCATTCTTCAGCTCTGATATTGTTAATTAAATGTTTGATGATGAACAATATAACATTACTTATCATGCTCATTATCATCAACATCATCATTTGATGATGCATCGCTGATATACTTTAAATCTTCATTAATATTGATGATGAAGATTAAATCTTTGTTCTTTTCTTGTTTCTGTGCATTGAAAGCTCTTTTCTCTTTGATAAGCTCGTGAGACTTGAATTCTGCTTTCAACTTCACAGCATCTGCATGCTTAATCATCATGATATTTAATATGATGTTGACAACAAGAGAGCTGCAATAATAAGATAATACATCTCATTTCAAATTGAAAACTCATTCAACATCTGTCAAGATAGCTGAAATTGCTAAAATATCTCAAGTCAATGACAAGCTATTCTGAAGATCAATGCTTTGAACTATGTAAAAAATGAAATACTATCTCAGTATGATGACAAGAGAGTTCTTCATTCAATGATCTTCTACAGTAAAAGCATGATTCTTGCTGAAATCAATTATCACATCTATGACAAGAAATTGCTAGTCATTATTTGATGCTTTGAACACTGACGACTTGAGCTGAAGTGCATTGAACTACTCATTCAGATATTCATTGATCATCAAGCTTTGAAAATCTTCATGAAAAATAAACAGTTAAGTCGATAACAAGTCAATTATCTGAACATTCTGTTGAAGTTCAACTTTCAGATCATCTTTAGATCAGACAAAATGAATACTAAAGTTGATGCTTTAACTTGAATGTTTCTAGCAAACGTTTCTGAATCAGCTCAACAACTTGAAGATCATTTTCAGACTATTCTGATTCTCAATAAAGTCGATGTTCTACTTGTTGAATCAAAAGCAAATCTCTATCAATGAGTATATATGATTAATCAAATGAATGAACTCTGCAATGAATATAGACAAGTTATGAATGAGAACAAGCTCAAATTTCATATCACTAAATTGAAGAACTGCAAAATCATTGACAGCGTTCTCTTTAGAAAAGACTTACTGTGAGTTCTTGAGAATATGTATACGAAACTGCTACAGAAAATTTATGATCAGCTCTCAATCTCTCATCTTGACAATAAATGAACTATCAATCTAATTCAACAATTTTACTATTAATCAGATCATTGAGTCACAGTCAGATAGTACATTTGAAACTGTCATGTCTCTCAGCGAAGCAAAGTCTCTAGAAATAGCATCAATGAACTTTATCATCTTTTACTCATTTTACAAAAATGCTGAAAAGATATAGTTATGAACTTCATTACTGAGCTATCTTTATCAGAAGACTATAACGTCATTTGCACAATCATATGTCATTTCATCAAAGAACGTCACTATGTTTTCTATCATTAAGAAGATGATGACATTTCAGTTGAAGAAATGATTTGAATCATGCTATGAAATGTTTATTGACTGCATGATCTACTCAGTTCTATTGTTTCGAACAGAGACTCTTAATTCATATCAACTATGTGAAAAAGTCTTTGCAAGTGACTGAGAATCACAGCTAGTTTATTTACAGTCTATCATTCAAAGATCAACGATCAGACGAAATGAGTCAATCAAGACGTTGAACGCGAACTTAGAATTTACTACAATTACATGCAGAACGACTGAGTCAAATGAATATCTATGATGAAATTCAGCGACAATTTCAATATCTTCTCAATTATCTTAATGATTTCTTTCTACTTCAATAAAGATTTTCACTCTTGAATGAGTTTCGATTCAGATACGACTGACTATGAAATCATTCATGAACGATTGAAAGCTAGAAAAGCAGATGATATTGTCATTCAAATGAAAGAGCTACTGAGCTTTGATCATCAACAATTGAAAAAGACGAAGCTGATGATTGAAGCACAAATCAATAAACATAGACGAGACGTCATCTATGAAGTAAAGAACTGAGTTTAACTATTCTTCAGAAACGTCAAAATCACAAGATCATGCAAAGATTTGAAAGATAAACAACTAGAATCATATCAAATCACTGTCAAAGCGAGAGTCTTCTATCATTTTCGTCTATCAATCAGCATGAAGCATCTGCATTCAATGTTCAACTCAAAGCTACTGCAATCATATTCAGAAGATCTTCTATCAGAACAGCATGCAGAATCTCTCAGACTCATCATTATTGATGAAGATAATGATGAACATTGAAAGATAAATGACATTCTGAACTTCAGACGCTATCAAGATTGAATACAGTACAAGATCAAATGAAAAGATCTAGATAAAGATGATGAATGATACTATGTTGATAAAGATGAATTCAATGACTTCGAGAAAGTTTTGAATGAATTTCATGCACTATACTCAAGAAAGTCACGCTAGTATCGAAATAACTCAATAAGAAAGCAAGCAAATGAGCTACATTCATGCAAACATGAATTTTCGAAGAAGAAAGTAATGTTACGAGCGTATCAAGACTGAAAAAGGCTGAAGCTTTAATCAATTTGCAGAGTACGCTAGCAAGTATTCTGCGTATTGATTAAAGTTAGTCAATGTCTCTAGCTCAGATCTGACTCAGTCTTTATTTTCTTTTCTCAACATCTCTTTGTTCAACATCATCTTTCTTTCTACATCACATTCTACTCATGTCACAAACACATTTTCTTCAAGTTTAGCGCAGTCTCTGAATATTACTTAAATAGAAACTTTTGTACTCATCTTCTTCTGTATTCTTAATATTCAGTTATAGTTATTTCTAAAGATCAAGCACTATTTAACTCTGACTTTCGCTGATTGACTCATCTAGACACGATTCTGACAAAGAATATTGAAAAACTTGAGAAGAATGAATGTCATCAAATGATTGAGTTGTCTATTAGTGATCTTCTTCTTAACGTTGATTTCAAACAGCTCAAAATCTCTTTTGATTTCAACTGATTATTAAATTTCTTTGCTGAAACTGTTGAAGAAGTCTCTGACAGTTCTTGAGATTTTTCTCTGATTTTCAAGTATTCTTGATATGATTGTAATCTTTTCACTTAATCAATCAATGAGACTGATCTTTGATGTTTTGCTGATTTAATATATTTTCTACTTTGTATTTAATGTTCTGACTCTCTGAATCAATTTCTGAAGATTCTGTCTGAATTAATGTATTTGCATCTGCAGACTTCAATAGACAAATATGAAATATTGAATGTATTTTTATAAATGCTGACAAATTTAATTTGTAGTTAATTGATTTCTTGATCTCTAGAATCTTATAAGATTCTAGCTTTGTATGATTCAGTTTGTTACTTGATCTTTTCGTTTTGATGTTTCATCTTAGTAAATATGCTTTGTTCTTCTCTTTAAAAGTAAATTCTCTATCTCTTCTTTTATTAGCATACAGAATCATGCACTTGCTAAGAAACTGTATATTCTTCTGTAATTCTTTCTGTAGCAGCTACAATTGTTCTATCTGTAGCGTAGCTTTTTGAGCTAATTGTGCAAATTCATGTGATTTCTTAAAAGTTTCTGACTTGAACTCATAGTTTGCAAAGAATAATGACATGTTAATTACTTCTGTTGTTGCGCTATTGAAAGTCAACTGTGCTATTGACAATAGCTGTATTCAATCATTTTGTTTATAGTTAATATAGCATTTAAAATACTGTTTCAATGTTTGATTCATTCTTTTCATTTGTTCATTTGTTTGCAAATGATAAGCTGTTGATAACTTATGATGAATTTCTAGTTGATTCATCAAGAATTTTCAGAATTTCAATGTAAAGAGCTTGTTTCTATTTGAAATTATCTCATCTGATAATTCATGATTTGCTACAATCATTCTCAGAAATGTGTAAATTAAATCTTCTGCAAATGTTGTTTTCTTATATGACAAGAAGTATTCATACTTGATTAATCTATCTGTTATAATCAAGATAAAATCATAGATTATTTCAATGATTCTTTTCTTCAATTTAAATAACTTGATTATGAAGTTCAAAGCTATGCTTTTTCATGCATGATCTGATGTGCTGAAACTTTTCAAAAGTTCATAAAGTTTGTGTTGATTGTGTTTTGTACAAATATACACATCACACTTTCTGATAATATCTTTTATCTGTTTTCTCATCTTCAAGAAATAGTAGATTCTAGATATTTTTTCAATGATTTTATTTGAATTCTGATGTTCATGTATCATTGACTTGTGATGATCATTTATTATCTTTCATCTGCATCTTGTTGAAACATAGATCAGATCTTGAAATGTTAGTATTTTATTGATAATCTTAAAGTTCACGTTGTTTTCAATATTTTCTATAATATCTTGTGCAACTGAGTTTTTCGCTAGCTTCAACTTTACTCGTTTTTCAAGATCTCTGTTGTTAATTCATAAAGTAGCTGCGTTTTGTTTATTGTAAACAATGAAATCATTCTGATTCTCTTGCAAGATAGTCTGATTTATCTGTGATTTATCTGTCATGTGATTTGCTCTTCTGCTCAAGACGTTGATCTTCAAGTTCTCAGATTTCTTTCAATATTGAATTTAAAAGTTGTATGATAACAATTTCTTTGATCATTTAATCTGTCTTCGATTTAAAACTTTTGTGATCATGAAGTATAGCAGATTCTTATGATTTGTATATACTTGAATCTGATGTTTAAATTCTTCAAGATATACTCTTTATTGTTTGAAAAAGTTGACAATAACTAACAGCTTCTTGTCATGTATCTCATAGTTCAATTCAGCGTCTGTAAGCTTTCTACTGTGAAATGCAATAAGATGCAAAAATTTTTTATTGTTTGATTGACTGATACATGCTTCAATAGCTTCGTTCAACGCGTTCATCTCAAGCATAATGAGTTTTTCTGATTCAAACATGATCAGTATTGACTGAAAGATGAACAATTTCTTCAGCTTTATTGAAAGAATAAAGCGAACAGTATCACATATGATGAAATCTCTCTAGATTATGAAGAGAAGTCACAGACTGCTTTATTTATATACTGTCATGCATGACAAAGCTGCAACACACGACTTTATCTTTGATGCTAGTCTAGAAAAAGCTGCTAGAAATAAGTCTGACTGAATTCAGACTGAATTCAGAGCTATTGCAATAAGCTGCTAAAAACAAGTCTGTCATCACACTTCTTAACATTCTCACTCAATGCTTGCAAGTTTCTCAGCTTTTACTGCTTTTCAGTCTTAATTGTTCAATGAATCTCTTGAAGTTCTGTCAAGATAGTGACTTGATCAATTCATCTGCTATCATATCTTGATTAGAAATGAAATTCACTGAAATTTGATTCTTCTTGTGCAGATTTTGAATGTAATGATAAGCAATGTCAATGTGCTTTAATCTTTCGTAAATATGAGCATTCTTAATCAGCATAAGAGATGCTTGATTATCTCTTTTGAACTGTGTGAATGAAACAGATTGATGAGTAATCTTCTCAAGAATATCAACGTGACTATGATTGATGCTCAGATACTTTGTCAGATTCATGTTCTTAAACACTTGATTGATTCATAGATTTTTCTTGATGCAAATTGATAAAATCATGTACTTTGTCTCAATGATTAATGTGATAACAAACTTTTGCTTTCAACTCATTCAGAAGACTGATTCTTCATTAAGCATGTAAATGTAAATGAGAATCAACTTATGATTTAGTTTGTTTAAAATGTAGTCTGAGTCAAAGTATTCTACTAACTTCATACTTTCACTGACTTCGTACGTGATGTTTAGATCAATGATGAAACAAATGTATCACATCAACTTCTTTAAAGTATGTTCATGATGTTTTGCAAAATTGTTAAAATATTAACTTAGTCAATTGAGAGCAAAAGCAATATTGAGATGAGTGTGAATTGCAATATACATGAAACTTTCAATGACTTGTTGATACTCATGTTGATTGATTTTCACGTCTTTAAGTTTAGCTGAGCGAAAAGCATCATATTCATTCATTGAAAAATTTATTGTCTTATGCTTATCTTGTTTCATGTTGAGTCTTTCAAGAACATCATAAAGATAGTGAGTTTAATTCATTCATAAAATTCATGTTTTTTTGTTGCAAGTAATTTGAATGTCAAGAATTTTCTTCATTTTTCTCAAATTCTTGACTTTGAAAACACATTGAAACTCATGCTTAAATCATTTAATGTTGCTTAATGATTTGAAGATAATAGTTATGTTGTTAATGTATAGTAGCAATATGATTTCTTTTGATTCATGAATCAAAAGACATGAGTTTGCAATGCATTGAGTGAAGTTAAGTTCAGATAACATTGTTATACAATGATCATGTCAGTCTTATGCAGTTTGCTTAAAATTATAAAGACTTTGAAGAATTTTCAGAGTATAGTTGAATCTGACTTTCACTTCTGATGAAGAAAACATGTAAATAATTTCTTTGAAAAATGATTCAGTAAACACATTGTTTACATCAATTTAATGAAGTTCAAGATTCTTCATTATTGCAATAATTAAAAAGACTTGCAAAGTGTCAAACTTAATGATTGATGCAAAAGTATTTTTATAGTCAACTTCATGAATTTAAGAGAAATCTCTGACTATCAATCTTATCTTCAGTTTGTTAAAAGAATCATTGATGTGCATCTTTAACTTGAAGACTCATTTGCTTGTCATGATGTTAATTTTTTTGAGTGACACTTCTTCTTGTCAAATTTCATTGATGACTAGCATCATAAGTTCTGCATTGATTGCTTCTTTTCAAAGTTTTTCTCAAACTAAGTTCTGCATTGCATCTTTGTAAATGTTTAATGTGAGAATTTTTATTACTTTAAAAGAGTCAGATTCATTGATGTTGAATAATATTTATGACATGCTTATGTCAAAATCACTCTCATCATTGTTAACTTTCTTTGTGATGAATCAAATCATTATAACTTGCAAGATCTTGAATGTACATTTTTTTAATTGTTGATCTTTGCTGTTTCTTTTTCTCTTTGAAATGATTACATGCAGAAATGTTTAAGTTGTTGATTTAAACATGCTTGATGCAAAGACTTTTTGAATGATTTGAACATTCATGTAAGTTTTATGCTCATCTGATGTATATGACGTGATTTTAGAATTGAATGCATTCAAGTTGATTATAATAATCTTCATTGCATCAGTTGATTTAAATGAAACATTAATCATGAAAGCATCAAATTTTGAAACATTAGTTAAAACATTATTCTTTGATGATCTTTTTACAGATTTTTGCTCTGAAAGAATGTTGAATGTTTGTTTACAAAGTTGCAAGTTCATGTTTTTATTCTTTTCATCTTCAGCAAACTTAACAGCATGATTCTTGATGATTCAATTGAGATCTGAGACTCAGAAATGATATTGCTTGTTAATATTTTTCACATATCTCATGAAGACGTTGAATTTATCTTTATTTATGAATTTGTCTTATTTGTCTTTGATTGACAATGACTTGAGATTAACGTATGAGTAACATTTGCATCTTCATACTTATACATGATCAATTAAGAGCTTGATTTCGATGAATGTTTTATTTAAAATCATGAAAACTTCGTTAATTAAGAATCTCATGATGATTCAATTTTGCAAATAAACATTTGTCTTTGCAGCTTCTGCTCAGAACTTAATGAAAAGTTCAGCATTCTTGATCATGACTTGCATTGAGTTTTTTGTGATGTATATAACTCTTTTGACTACTTCATTTTGAATCAACATGTGTGAAACAATGTATTAAGAAGCAATGTCAACTGACGAGTAAACTGATCATCAAATTGAGTTTCAAGTTGACATTTTGAATTTGAATCAACATTGAGTCGAGTTGCTCACATTTTCAACTCAATTCAAGTTGAGTTGCTCATATTTTCAATTCAACATGACTCAACTCGACTGAAAATTGAATCAACTCAACTTAATTCATCAAGAACTCAAGCTTGATATCAAGAGAGTTAAATATAGAAATTTTTTCGATTTTTTGCTTTTGCATTACCTTTTTGCATTATGTTTTTGATAGAGAGTCATGATGAGAAACATGAAGATTATATGATAGAAAGTCATGAAGAAAAGTCATGATAGAAAGTCATGATGAGAAAACATGAAGATCATTTGATGAGAAGTCATAAAGAAAAATCATGAAGAAAAATCATAAAGAAAAATTATAAAGAAAAATCATGAAAAGAAACATGAAGAAAAACATGAAGAGAAACATAAGAAGAACATGAAGAAAAACATGAAGAAGAACATGAAGAAGAACATGAAGAAAAACATGACGAGAAACATGAAGATCATTTGATAGAAAGTTTCAAGTCATGTCAAGAAAACATGAAGATCGTTTGACTTTGATAGAAAGTCATGACGAGAAAACATGATAGAAAGTCATGAAAAGAACTCATGAAGATTGTTCAATCAAGCTATTTACATCTGTCTAATATTTTATTGAGTTGAATCGAGTTTTTGAGTCAAGTTGTTAAGTCAAGCTTCTCAACTCAATTCAAGTTCTTGAGTTCAACTTTTCAATTCAACGCAATTCAAATTCAAAAATCTTTCAACTTGACTCAATACTTTTCAAGTTAAGTACTTAACTTGATGCAATCAGTTTACTGATGAACATCAATCATTCAAGATGACTTTAAGTTTCGTGATGTTATTACTGCATACTGAAAGAAGTTTAACATCATTGTGAAGCTTTACACTGAGTTTTCATTTTTGCAGAGCATCTGATGCATTGAATCGTTGCTTCAAAGAAATGCATCAAGTTTTTCTGAAGTGATTGTTAATTATTTTTAGAAAGTACAACTCACTATTGAGAAACAATGATAGTAATTCACAAATATTTATAAAAATGAAAGTCAAGATACTTGTCTTTCAATCGCTGACATTATGTTCTCATTTGTTAATGAACTTAATGAGCATATATATTTCACACACATTCTTGTGACTGTTGTTGATGAAAATAGATTTTTTCAAAGTTGTTAAGAAGTACAATGACAGACTTGTTTCTAGCAACTTATTGTAATAACTCTGAATTCAGTCTGAATTCAGTCAGACTTATTTCTAATTACTCTCTTTAAACTAGTGTCAGAGATAAAGTTGTATGTTGCAACTTTGTCATGTGTGACAGTATATAAATAAAGCAGTCTGTGACTTCTCTCTACAATTTATATAGATTTCATCAAATGTGATACTGTTCATTCTATTCTTTGAATAAATTATGAGTTCAATTAGCAAGAAGCTTTCAACGTAATTAGATTGAAACACTCTAAGCATTTGATGTTCAACAACTTGATACAAGATTAATTTAAATGAGCAACAAGCAATCACTTACTACATGTCTTACAAGAAGATAAATAAGTACATTGACTTAAAGAAGTTCAGTGAAATTCGACAGCTTACTACGCATCTCATGAAAAGATAAATAAGCATTCACATCAAGTTAATAGTCTACTACGAGTTTTTAAGAAAGTGAATAAATAAACATACTTGATTGCATCAAAGAATGCATAAACTTTCATCATCATTGATGAGATTAAATTCTTTTCACTTCACTCGTCAATTTATTTAATATCTTTATTTTTTTTTCTTTGATTCTAACAACAAGCTGAGTCTACATTGCACATCATGAACTTCAATGACTTCTTCATCAAACGATGATTTGTTTTCATTCTCACTCACAAGAACTGCAATCAATGATTTTCTCTCATGAAGAGATGACTCATTGAGAAAGACTTGTGATTCATTATTGAAGACAAGTCTGACTTGAACACACTCAACAACATCATCAGCATTATTAATGAAATTCAATCTCTCGACTTTGAAAGTCAAAAGATTAATGTGAAAGCTCATTACTGACTGATCATCTGTATCATCATTAATGATTAAGAACATATTGCAAACAAAACATCAACAAAAAAAATTCGAAATGCTCTGAGCTATAAATACAAAGAGAAGCTACAAATCATTGAGAAACAATATTTGATGAACTTCATTGATTACAAAATGTTGACGAATATCTTTATTGAAAAGACATGAACACATCTCATCAAGTTGACTCGAAAGATCATCACAATACAGAAAAACATAAGCAATTTATTCAAGTCAGAACGTTGCTTTCAAGTCTTACTTCAATCACTGTCAGATGAATACACAGTCATTCAAGATGTCATTGATGTGCAGAATAAGTCAGATGTTGAGAAAAGACTTCAAAAGTTACAAGAGAAGAAAGCACAATTAAAGATAACAGAGACTGCGCTATGAGTCAAGCGAAGAAATGAACGCAAGCGCACTGATCATAAGCAGAACAAACGCAAAATCAGTCATCGTTGCAAAAGTCTTTCAGACTTTGACAGCAATCAATTGTATCATCATCAATTGCAATGATCTTTAAAATGTTTTCTTTGTGAAGATGAACATCATCTAGTTGATTGCTTTCATCTGTCTGCAGTTCAAAAGCTTGTGAAGAAATGCAAAGATAAAGATAAAATAAAGCATAAAAGTGTTAATGATCTTCAAATTCTCACTAAGCTTCTGAAAAGCAAGCATAAGAAACACAGAGTTTACAACATGAAAAGTGATGATTTTGAAATCTTTGATGATAATGAAAAAGATGAGAATGAGAAGAGTGAGAATATTGCAACTTTGTCAAAGAACATTGTCAATAAAATTTCTGAATTCAACTGAGTTGCAGATTCTGATGTTTTCTCATACATGACTGATCAACTTTGACTTTTTAGTGATTCTCTAGTTTGCATTAAAAGATGCATCATTAAAGTTGAAGAAAGAAAATTGTATGTCAATCACTGTGACACAGCAGTCATGCAAAATCATCACAAAAACTCAGTTAAGCTGTCTTTTGTTCTTCATGTTTTTAAGCTCAGAATGAATCTTCTTTTTGAAAGAAGAATGTATAAGAAAAATTTGCAAGAAAGTTTTAATAATAAAGATTTATACATGCATGACAAGTAAAGAAAGCAAATGATTGAAACTTTAGAATGCGAAGATGTTTACATAGTAAAGAGAATTGCAAATGATCTTGATGAATTTGCATTACTATCAACTATGCAGCATAATGTCTCATCAGCATTTTCAGTGATGCACAGTTCAATGAATCTTGATGATTCAATGAATCTAAATCACTTTGCATCTCACACTAATATGATTCATCATGAGAATGAGATTGAAGTTAATCACGATCAACTTAGTTTTGCAAATGACAAAAGTTTCAAGTTGTACAAGCTGTGACATCATCGTTTTGCTCATCTTGAATCAGCAAAGCTTCATCAACTTCATAAGATCATCACTTTGAAAAAATTTATTCTCATCAACAACAGTCACAAGAATGTGTGTGAAATATGTGCGCTCATTAAGTTCATTAACAAATGAGAACACAATGTCAATGATTGAAAGACAAGTATCTTGACTTTCATTTTCATGAACATCTGTGAATCACTATCATCATTTCTCAATAGTGAGTTGTACTTTCTAAAGATAGTTGACAATTACTTCAGAAAAACTTGATGCATTTCTTTAAAACAACGATTTGATACATCAGATGCTTTGCAAAAATGAAAACTCAGTGTAAAGCTTCACAATGATGTCAAACTTCTTTCAGTACGCAGTGACAACATCATGAAACTTAAAATCATCTTGAATGACTGATACTCATTAGTTGACATTGTTTCTCAATACATTGTTTCACACATGTTGATTCAAAATGAAGTAGTTGAAAGAATCATATGCATCACAGAAAACTTGATGCAAGTCATGATCAAGAATGCTGAACTTCTCATTGAGTTTTAAGCAAAAGCTGCAAAGACAGATGTTTATTTGCAAAATTGAATCATCACAAGATTCTTAATCAATGAAGCTTTCATGATTTCAAAGAAAACATTCATTAAAATTAAACTTTCAATTGATCATGTACAAGTATGAGAATGCAAATGTTACTCATATGTTAATTTCAAGTTATTGTCAGTTGAAGACAGATGAGACAAATTCATGAACAAAGACAGATTCAACATCTTCATGAAATATGTGAAAAATATCAATAAACAATATCATTTCTGAGTCTCAGATCTTGATTGAGTCATCAAGAATCACGCTGTCAAGTTTGCTGAAGATGAAAAGAATGAAAACATGAACTTGCAACTTTGCAAGCAGACATTCAATGTTCTTTCAGAGCGAAGATCTGTGAAAAGATCATCAAAGAATAACGTTTCAACTAATGTTTTAAAATTTGATGCTTTCATGATTGATGTTTCATCTGAATCAACTGATGCATTGAAGATTATCATAATCAACTTGATTAATGTTTCATCTGAATCAATTAATGCATTAAAGATTATCATGATTAACTTGAATGCACTCAATTCTAAGATCACGTCACATACATCAGATGAGCGCAAAGCTTACGTGAATGTTCAAATCACTCAAAAAGTCTTGACATCAAACATGTTTAAGTCAGCAATTCAAACATTTCTGCATGTAGTCATTTCAAAGAGAAAAAGAGATAATGAAGATTAACAACTGAAAGAACGCGCATTTAAAATCTCATGAGCTATGATAATTTAATTCATCACAAAGAAAGTTAATAATGATGAGAGTGATTTTGACACAAGCATGTCATAAACATTATTCAACGTTAATAAATCTGATTCTTCTAAAGCAATACAAATTCTCACGTTGAACATTTACAAAGATGCAGTGCAGAACTCAGTTTGAAAGAAACTTTTAAAAAAAGTGATTAATGCAAAACTTGTGATGCTAATCATTAATGAGATCTGACAAGAAGAAGTGTTGCTCAAAAAGATCAACATCATGACAAGTAAATGAATCTTCAAGTCAAAAATGCACATTGATGATTTTCTTGATAAATTAAAGACAAGACTGATAGTCAGAAATTTCTCTTAAATTCATGAAGTTGACTATAAGAATACTTTCACGTCAATCATTAAGTTTGATACTTTGCAAGTCTTTTTAATCATTGCAACAATGAAGAATCTTGAACTTTATTAAGTCAATGTAAACAATATGTTTACTGAATCATTTCTCAAAGAAATCATTTACATGTTTTTTTCATCAAAAGTGAAAGTCAGATTCAACTGTGCTTTGAAAGTTCTTTGAAGTCTTTATGATCTCAAGCAAGCTGCACAAGATTAACATGATCATTGTATAATAATGTTATCTGAACTCAACTTCACTCAATGCATTGCAAACTCATGTCTTTTGATTCATGAATCAAGAGAAATCATGTTGTTACTATATATTAATGACATAGTCATTATTTTCAAATTATTAAGCAACGTTAAATGATTTAAGCATGAGTTTCAATGTGTTTTCAAAGTCAAGAATTTGAAAAAAATGAAGAAAATTCTTGACATTCAAATCACTTGCAACAGAAAGACATGAATCTTACAAATGAATTAAATTCACTATCTTCATGATGTTTTCAAAAGACTCAACATGAGACAAGACAAGCACAAGACAACAGATTTTTCAATGAATGAATATGATGTTTTTTGTTCAGCTGAATTCGAAGATGTGAGAATCAATCAGCATGAGTATCAACAAGTCATTAAAAGTCTCATGTATGCTGCAATTTACATTTGTCTCGACATCATTTTTGCTCTCAATCAACTAAGTCAATATTTCAACAATTCTGCAAAACATCATGAACACACTTTGAAAAAATTGATGCAATACATTCATTTCATCATTGATTTAAACATCATGTATGAAGTCAGTGAAAGCATGAAGTTAGTAGAATATTCTGACTCAAACTACATTTCAGACAAACTAAATTGCAAGTTAATTCTCATTTACATTTACATGCTTGATGAAGAATCAGTCTTCTGAATGAGTTGAAAGCAAAAGTTCGTTGTCACATTAATCATCAAGACAGAGTACATGACTTTATTAATTTGCATCAAGAAAAATCTATGAATCAGTTAAGTGCTTAAAAACATGAATTTGACAAAGTATCTGAGCATCAGTCACAGTTGCATTGATATTCTTGAGAAGATTACTCATCAATCTGTCTCACTTACACAGCTCAAGAAAGATAATCAAGCATCTCTTATGCTGATTAAGAATGCTCATATTCACGAAAGATCAAAGCATATTGACATCACTTATCATCACATTCAAGATCTGCACAAGAAGAATCAAATTTCAGTGAACTTTATTTCTAATCAAGATATGATAGCAGATGAATTGATTAAGTCACTATCTCAACAGAACTTCAAGAGATTCATTGAACAACTGAGATTGAAAAGCAGTGAGAGTTGAGAAACTTGCAAGCATCAAGTGAAAGTGTTAAGAAGTACAATGATAAACTTGTTTCTAGCAGCTTATTATGATAGTTCTGAATTCAATCTGAATTCAGTTAAACTTGTTTCTAGTTGCTTTCTTTAAACTAGCGTCAAAGATAAAGTTGTTTATCACAACTTTGTCATGCGTGACAGTATATAAATAAAGCAGTTTGTGACTTCTCTTTACAATTTATATAGATTTCATCAGATGTGATACTATTCATTTTACTTTTTGAATAAAAGTGATGATTTTATGAAGTTGACGAAACTTTGCTGATTCAAAATGAGTGAAATGATGATGTTATAACTTGTACAACTTGAAGCTTTTGTCATTTGCAAAACTAAGTTGATCGTAATTAACTTTGATTTCATTCTCATGATGAATCACATTAATGTAAGATGTAAAGTGATCTAGATTCATTGAATCATCAAGATTCATTAAACTGTGCATTGCTGAAAATGCTGATGAAATGTCATGCTGCATAATTGATAATAATGCAAATTCATCAAGATCATTTGCAATTCTTTTTACTATGTAAATGTTTTTGCATTTTAAAGTTTCAATCATTTGCTTTCTTTGCTTATCATGTATGTACAAATCTTTATCATTAAAACTTTCTTGCAGATCTTTTTCATACATTCTTCTTTCAGAAAGAAGATTCACTTCAAGCTTAAAAACATGAAGAACAGAAAACAGTTTAACTGAATTTTCATGATGATTTTACATGACTGCTGTGTCATAATGATTAATATATAATTTCTCTTCTTCAACTTTAATGATGTATCTTTTAATGTAAATTAAAGAATCATGACAATGTTTTTTGACAAAGCTGCAATATTCTCATTCTTTTCATTTTCATCTTTTGTTACGAGCGTATCAAGACTGAATAGAACTAGTCAGTGTCTTTAGCTCAGAGTGTCTCTAGCTCAGATCTGACTCAGATCTGACTCAGTCTCTATTTTCTTTTCTCAACATCTCTTTGTTCAACATCATCTTTCTTTCTACATCACATTCTACTCATGTCACAAACACATTCTCTTTGAACTTAGCGCAGTCTCTGAATATTACTTAAATAAAAGCTCTTGTACTCATCTTCTTCTGTATTCTTAATATTTAGTTATAGCTATCTCTAAAGATCAAGCACTATTCAATTCTAACTTTTGCTGATTGACTCATCTAGACACGATTCTGACATTATATTAAGAATTCGTTAATCACATGATACTGATCTCATTACTCATTCAACATACTCGTACAGACAGAACGAGTCTAAAGAAATTCGTTTACCTGATGATCGACGCAATCAAAAGACTGAACAACACTAGAAAGTTTGATAGAATCAACGACAAGACTGTTTGAATCGCTAGACAACTTATCGCTCACTAAGTACGTAAAGTTCATTCGATCAAGAGAATCAACTCATTCTCATGAAACAGACGAGTGAAAATAAGCTGTTCAACTCGATTAAGAGAATCGACGATAAAGAATCTTCGTGAATTGCTTGAGAATCATTCAAAAAACTCACAAATCAAAAATATCTTTCTAATCAACAACATTCTTTTCTGAAGATTAAACACTTGATCATACATCTTCATTAATACTGTCGAGCATCATCATTCGCTCGATCTCGTTCTTTCTTCAAATTTCATCATGTCAAAACGTTCATCTATCGAAGAACATTTCGAAGAATTTCAAAGTCGCTTTTCTCAAATCTCTGAGACTGATTCATCGAAATTCTCTAGTGCTGAATCATTCATCAATGAAGACGACGAGTCATTCGCTGAAACAGTAATACTCTCTGTTTCTATCGAAAACTGAAAGGCTCGATGCATGATTCTCGACAGAGAAACAGATCGACTCAACGAGCTGAGTAAACAACGAGATGACGAAATCAAAGAGTTGAAAACTAGACTTCAAACTAAAGAAATCACTTCTTCTGATTTCATCTACTCTGAGCGTTCTAGATCTCAGAAAATACCTGATTCTTTCTGATTTACTGACGAAAAGAATTCTACTTGGGAAAACTGATACGACAAAATTCAGAATAAACTAGAGATCAACGTCGATCTCTTTTCAAATGAACGAGTCAAACTGAGCTATGTACATTTCAGATTATTTGATGACGCAGCTGATGTCGCTCAATCTAGACGCGAACATGACTGTGTCAATCTTTATAAGATCGTCGATGATCTTTTGAAAGAACTAGCTGAGTTGTTCAATGATTCAGATAAGAAAGTCAACTTTTATAGAGAATACTACAACTTGATTCAAGAATCAAAGAAGTTCAGCGAGTTTTACACTCAGTTTCAACGATTATCTTTCTATCTGAAGTATCACGAAAAGCAACTGATCGTTGATCTGAAAGATAAAATAAATTCTCGTCTTCGATTCATTTGAATAGATCAATTAATTCAATCTGATTCTCTCAAAGAGATTCATTTCTACCTGATTCATTTGAATAATGATCAGCGAGTTATTCAAGAAATCAAGAACAAAGTCAATCTTATCAAACGTGTCAATGATCTGTCAAAGATCATCTTTCATAAAGCTGTTGTTACTCAGTCAGTCAATCATTCAAAATCTGATCATCTAAAGTCGCGTAACGCGATTTTAACTAGCGTCAAAGAAGCAGACGTTCTAGTCGAAATCTGTTTCATATGTCATAAATCAGGTCATAGCTCTAGAGAGTGCTCTGATCGACCTATCAGAATCAATGCAGTGAACAATGAATATGATCGTTTCAAGTTCAACTTCGATTCGAATTTCGATTCAAAAAACTAGTCATCTCTTCAAAAGTCATCAAAGAGATAAAGATTATATCTTTGTGCAAACTAGACGAAATTCTATCAGAAGAAAATTACTTTGAAAAGTCGTTTCTAATTGATGCTCATCTCATCTCGCAGAATCAATTCTTCAGCCTTCGTTCGCTAATAGACAGTGATTCAGTCGCTCATACGCTCATACACGCTAATCTAGTCAATAGAGTATGCAAGAAACTAGAAATTCAATCTATATCTCTGACAAAAGAGAAGCTAATAAGAGATTATGATGAGAAGATATTTAAGAAGATCATCACTCATAAAATTCTACTCAATCTCATCATTGAAAGTCATAAGAAATTGACTGTATCAATGCTGATAGCTGATATTGATCATCATGAAGTCATATTGAGTAAGCTCTGAATGAACAAAAACGAAATATTATTGAATATGCGAAACGACGTCATTGTTTTTCCGAATCAATTAAATACTTCTATTTCGGTTTTTTCGATTCTTCTCAATTCAAAGCACTCAAGTTGATCGCGATCAACTTCGCTCTCTTCTATCATTCAGACTAAGATCTCTATTATGCTCAAACGATCTGTTTCAACTACGACTAAGAAAGAATCATTCTCGATTCGA
>JAABUR0100000654.1_pt1 | contig 71806 bp, 60 predicted proteins | sample 5560091 | NCBI WGS metagenome assembly JAABUR01 (sample SAMN10711879, study PRJNA513375) | rock metagenome | isolation source: Antarctica rocks | place: Antarctica: Victoria Land, University Valley sud
TACTGGAATATATAAAAAACCAGGATGAAGATCCAAAAGACGAAGACTTTACAATTAGTGAATAAGCTTAAAGTCGACTTCAGTCGATAACAAATCTATCGGCCTTCAGCCGATAGTAGTTTAATTTTTTCTTTGCTTGCAGATCAGTAACCACAATTTCAAATGCAACAATCCCTTTAACCAACTTTACTTTATAATCTTGTGGCAAATTGTCCCACTGTTGTTTATAACCGATTTCGTAATTTTCAATTGTGGCTTCAAGAACATTAAAAGTTTGATTCTCTTTAATGATTAAATTAGCATGCCCATAAGCATGAACTGAAAAATAATTCCAAGTTGGCACGTTTAATTCTTTCTCATAATGCTTAGGAGAAATATAAGCATGAGGCTCGTTAAAAATTACTAAAACTTGGTCTTCCATTAAATCTTCCCATTGCGGATTTGCCTTAGCAAAATGAGAAGTGAGTATTACTTTATCTTCTCTTTTTGATATTAAAAAAGGCAAATGAGTAGCCGTTGGATGATTTGCTTTGGCAGTAATGATTGTTCCAAAACTGTATTGCTTTATAAAAGCAATAATTTCATCCTGATCTGTAGTTAAGAAGTTTTTTGGAATATACATTTAAGGTTAGGGCAAGAGGTGTGGTTAAATTTATAACAATTCTTATAATTAATGATAAACAGAACCTTCTAAATATTTTCCAATTTTATGCCGATAAAAACAGCATCAAGTTTTCTGCTTCTTCTTTTTTGCTGCCGGAAATAAAACATTATTTAAGATCAAGCGATAACCGGGAGAGTTGGGGTGCAGTTTTAAATCTGTTGGCGGGTCGCCGATGGCATGCTGGTAGTCTTCCGGGTCATGGCCGCCGTAAAATGTCCATTGTCCTTTGCCGTAATCGCCGTGGATGTAACGTGCTTCCCCGGCAGATTTCAATTCCCCTAAAACCAAAACACCAGGCTTTAATAAATCTTTCCGAAAAGCGGTAGTCAGTCCCATAAAACCTTTGATCACTTTATCATGGTTTTGGGTGAGCATAGCCGGAACTACGTCCCATTTAGCCGAAAAATCAAACAAAGTAAAAAAATCATCTGCCCGGTCTATGCTTCGCGTTGCTGTTACATCAATGTTGCTGAATTGATGACTGTATGGGTTTTCATCGATCCTGAAATTTTGGAAAGCAAAAGTTTTAGTAAAATCGAGCTTGGATTGTGCGTTCAAATCAGCCGCGTCGCCATCAAACATGCGTTCGCAAATGTCGGCTCCATCGGCTGCCAACGCAATATCAAAAGAATCCGTACCGGAACACATCGCAAATAAAAAACCTCCGCCCGAACAAAAATCCCGGATATCTTTTGCCACGGCCAGCTTCATTTGCGATACTTTTTTAAAGCCCAGTTTGCTTGCCAGGGCTTCCTGCCGTTCCTGATCTTCAATATACCAGGCCGCATTGTGAAAAGCTGCATAAAACTTGCTGTATTGGCCGGTAAAATCTTCATGGTGCAAATGCAGCCAATCGTATTTGGGCAGTTCGCCTTTAATGATTTCCTCATCGTACAAAACGGTATAAGGGATTTCGGCATACGTTAAAACCAGCGTTACGGCATCGTCCCAAGGCAGTTTGGTTTTGGGGGAATAAACAGCCATTTTAGGCGCTTTTTCCAACTTGACCAGATCCATATTAACGGATGGATCGGTGATTTCGGTCAGTATTGTAGTTACTTTTGCATCCGCCAGCACCTCGTAGCTCACACCTCTGATCTTGCATTCGGCTTCTGCTTTCTGGTCATACTTCAGCATAAAACTACCGCCGCGGTAATTGAGCAGCCAATCTACCTCTTCATTATTTTTCAAAACCCAAAAAGCAATGCCATAAGATTTTAAATGATCGTGCTGCGTTTCGTCCATCGGGATCAAAATGGAAGCAGCCCGGGCAGCAACAGAAGCGACACAAAAAATTAATACGATAAAAACAGTACGTCCAACCTTCATCCTAATTCTTTTTGAAAAATCTGATATGACCACCAAAATACTAACTTTGCACCTCTTAAACAAAAAAATGAGCAAAGCAATTATTAAAACTGAAAAAGGCGACATGACCGTAGAATTCTACGAGCAGGACGCGCCGAATACGGTAGCAAACTTTACAAAATTAGCAAAAGAAGGCTTTTATAACGGCGTGGCCTTTCACCGTGTAATCCCAAATTTTATGGTTCAAACCGGCGATCCGCTTTCCAAAGATCCGTCCACTTCCTCGCGTGCCGGCAGCGGCGGGCCGGGTTATAAAATTGATTGCGAGCTGAGCGGCGAAAACCAATATCATGACCGCGGCGTACTTTCTATGGCACATGCCGGCCGTAACACTGGTGGTTCTCAGTTTTTTATCTGCCACAGCCGCACCAATACCGCGCATTTAGATCGTAATCATACTGTTTTTGGTAAAGTGATCGATAATGTGGATGTGGTAGATCAGATTCGACAGGGCGATAAAATCAACAGTATTGAAGTGATTGAAGGATAATTAACGGTTGCCGGTTTTGGGTTGCCTGTTGCCAGTTCTTACCAGTTGGCAATAGGAACCACGAACAGACAACGCAAAACTTACAACTGAACAAATGAATTTACATGGAATAGTTTCCGTTTCCGGGAAAACGGGGTTGTGGCGCGCCTTGACGCAAAGTAAAACCGGCTTTATATTGGAAAGCTTAGACGGGCAAAAACTGAAATTAGTGGTCAACCTAAGCACTGCAAAAATGGCTGCGCTGGAAGAAATCACAGTTTTTGGGGAAGTGGAAGATTTAAAGCTGATTGATGTTTTGGAGCGGATGAAAAACACCGGAAACATTCCGGATGCGAAAAAAGCTGACGGGAAAGCTTTACGTACTTTTTTCCGCGAAGCAGCACCAGGCCATGATGAAGAAAAAGTTTATGCTTCGGACATTAAAAAAATAATTGCTTGGTTTGAGATTTTAAAGAATAGGCCGGAGTTTAATGCTGAACCGGAAAAAGCTGCTCCGGCAGAAGAAACCGAAACAGAAAATCAGGCGGAGTAAGTTTTTGTTGTCATCCCAGTGAGATTGTCATCCCGACGATAGGAGGGATCTTCATCAAAGCAGTTTAACTTGTAATATTTGAAGAAGATTTCTCCCGTTGGTCGAAATGACAAAAAGATGCTTCTTTTATCAACCTAAAATTTAGGTGCTAAAAGAAGCATTAGCTATTTTAACATTGCACATTGCTGCAACTCTCTACCGAAAATTCCGGTTCAAAAGTGCTGTGCTGAATATCCAGGTGCAGTAGTTCATGGCGCAAATCTTCTTTAATATGGCTAAAAGAAGTAACCGCTGTTTGATCAATCACCAAATGCGCAGTCAGCGCATTTTCGGTAGTGCTTAAAGCCCAGATATGGACATGGTGCACATCCAGGATTCCCTTTGTTTTCAGTATGGCAGCTTTTACTTTTTCCAGGTTCAGTTCCTTCGGGATGCCATCCAGCGAAAGCCTTAAACTGTCTTTGAGCAAGCTCCAGGTGCCGCCAATAATCACGAAAACAATGATCAAACTCACTACGCTATCTACCCAAAACCACCGTGTAAAATAAATAACAACACCTGAAATGACTACGCCAAAAGAAACTACCGCATCAATGGCCATGTGCAAATAAGCACCTCTTACGTTCAGGTCTTTTTCTTTTCCTTGCGTAAAAAGCCAGGCTGTTATTCCGTTCACCAAAATTCCCGCAGCAGCAATCCAGGCAATAGTTGCGCCGGCAACAGGTTCCGGGTGCATAAACCGCATCGCCGCTTCATAAGCGATCAGGACGACGGCAGCCAGCAAAATAATAGCGTTTAATAGCGAAACGACAATGGTGGAGCGTTTATAACCATAAGTATATTTGCTGTTTTTGGCTACGCCGGATAGTTTAAAGGCCAGCAAAGCCAAAGCTAAACTTGCTACATCGCTTAAATTGTGGCCCGCATCTGTCAGCAGTGAAAGTGAATGCGTGTAAAAACCACCGACAACTTCTGCCACTACAAAAGCAGCATTTAAAATAATACCGATGACAAACGCGCGGGTTAAATGCGTCAGTTTTGGTGCGTGGTCGTGGTGATGGTGGTGTGAATGGGAATGATCGTGAGCCATAGTACAAAGTTAGGAAACAGTTGTGAGTTTTAAGTTGCCTGTTGTTAGTTCTGGGCGGCTCTTGCAGCTTTTAAATCCAACTCCACTAATTCATGCTATTTATTCTCCATAAACAGACAACCCGTAACCGGCCACTGTCAACCGAACTCACTCATGATGATAAGGTTCGCCCTTCAAAATAGTAAAAGCACGGTAAACCTGTTCCACAAAAAACAAACGCACCATTTGATGTGAGAAAGTAAGTTTAGATAGCGAAAGTTTGTCATTTGCATGTTGGTAAATTGTATTGTCAAAACCGTAAGGGCCGCCAATTATAAAAACTAAGTTTTGGGTGGAAGCAATCATTCTTTTGTTCAGCAGGTCGGCAAATTGCAACGATGAAAGTTCCTGGCCGCGTTCATCCAGCAAAATCATATAATCGGTAGCAGTCGTTTTTTTCAAAATTAACTCTGCTTCTTTTGCTTTTTGCTGATCCTGGCTCAACCCTTTGGTGTTTTTGAGTTCAGGGATTTCTATGAGTTCCAGTTTGATGTAATGTTTCAAGCGTTTCAGGTAGATGTCAATTCCCTGATGTAAATATTTTTCTTCGGTTTTTCCAACGGACAGGAGGGTAATTTTCATCTTGAGGAACAGAATTAAAAACAGGATTTGGTGTTAATTTAGATACTTTAGCCCATAATTGTACAAAGATAAATTTTAAAGTGCCGGATAATGTCGGAGCAGGAACAGTTGATTTTACAGAAATACGAGCAGGAAGCAAAAATGCTTACATCCAAAGTTTTAGCCTGTAAAAGAAGCATCAACCAAATTTCTTTGTACCGGCTTGGTGCTTTTTTAACAGGGCTTGTTATCATTTATCTGATTGGGCATTATGGCACAATTTATATGATATTGGTGTTTTTGCTCACCAGTTTTGTGTTTATGCAATTGGTGATGAAGCAGGGAAAGCTGCAGGCAAAACACGATTTTAGTAAGAATTTACTAGCGGTTATCGGGAACGAGATCAACAATTTACAAGCGCATAAAAACAGTTACGATGATGGTTCCGGCTTTGCAGATGCCGCACATCCTTATACCGATGACCTGGATATTTTTGGCCCGTTTTCTTTGTTTCATGAAGTAAACCGCAGCAACACACAAAGCGGCAAAGTAATTTTAGCCAATTGGTTTAATAATCCTACTGATAAAAGTTTGATCGAAGAACGCCAGCAAGCTGTAAAAGAACTGAAAGAAAAGATCAGGGCAACGTTTGATTTCCGGGCGCATTTGCTTCCGTTTGTTCACCACGAGATGGAAAACCTAAGCGCTGCTATCCAAAACGGTTTAAAAAGCAGGATCAATTTTACTAATCGAAAATGGCTAAAAGTTTACATTTGGATCTTGCCTTTTTTGATTACCGCTTTAATTGCAGGTGCTTTTTTTAACGGTGTTTTTTTGAACCTTTTGGTGTTTGTGTTGCTGTTTAACTTTTTTTTGTCGGGCATTTACAATAAAGAGGTGAACAGCGTACACAGCGGTTTTAGCAAATGTGTTGGTCAATTAAATTCTTATGCCGAAGTTTTAAAATGGATGGAAGAAGAAAACTGGCAAAGCGTGTACCTGAAAAACTTAGTGCAGCAATGCGAACCTGAAGGTCGTTCCGAAAAAACATACCTAAAAATAGCATCGCTGGCAAAAATTATTAAACAATTTGATTTGATGACAACGCCCATCGGCGCACTTTTTTTAAACCTGCTACTGCTTTGGGGAATACGTTGTTCCATCAAAGTTTCCAAATGGCACCAAACTTCTTCGGTTTCTATTTTAAATAGTTTTAAAGTGATTTCTGAATTTGAAGCACTGATCAGTTTAAGTACGTTACATTACAATCATCCCGATTGGCCTTTTCCTCAAATTGAAAATGAATTTTGTGTTGAAGCTTTGGAACTTGGCCATCCTTTAATTGCAGAAGAAAAGCGTGTGAATAATAATTTCAGCATGACAACCAAAACTGTTGATATTATTACTGGTTCCAACATGGCCGGCAAAAGTACATTCCTGCGCACACTTGGAATTAACCTGGTTTTGGCTTATGCCGGTGCGCCGGTTTGTGCCGAAAGTTTAACGGTTTCGGTTATGAAAATGGTGAGTTACATGCGCATCAAAGATTCATTGAACGAAAGCACGTCAACTTTCAAAGCAGAATTAGACCGTTTAAAAATGATCCTGGAAAAAACAGCAACCGAAGATAACGTGCTTGTTTTGATAGATGAAATGCTGCGCGGCACCAACAGCAAAGATAAATATGCCGGTTCCAAAGCATTTATTGAGCGTTTGGTCAGTCAGCAAACTGCCGCTTTGGTAGCTACCCATGATTTGCAAATTGCTGATTTGGCTGATGAACATCTGGGTTTAGTCCGCAACTTTCATTTCGATATTAAAATGCAAAACCAAGATATGTTTTTTGATTACAAGATTAAAGACGGTGCTTGTAAAACTTTTAATGCTTCTATTTTATTGAGGGAAATTGGGTTGGGCGTGGAGTGAGTATTTTTCAGGTTGATGCTTCTTTTAGCACAAAAAAATTGGTGTCTCTATTTTTATATCGCTTCCGGATATTTTTAGAAATAGGAACAACTATTTGATATTTTAAATGAAGATGGTTAGGATTTATTTATGTAAAGGCACAATGCTTCTTTTAGCACTAAAAAGTTGGTGTTTGCACCTTGTAAGAATAAAAAAGCTTAATGATTTTTATGGGATAAAAGAAGCATATTGACCACTGATAAAATTTGAATAAGTATAAAAAGTAAAATCAAAAATAGCTTCAATATAAAACCAATGCTTCAATGTATTTAGTAACTGTATCTTAGCTTATCAACAGGGTTTGCTTTAACTACTTTGATGGTTTGTAAACAAACTGTAACTACAACTATACTGATTGAAATGGCCAAGGCAATGGCAAAAGGGCTAATAGAAAGATGGATCCGATAAGTAAATGTTGCTAACCAACTATTGGCAATAACTAAGGAAATGGGCCATGCAATAAGATTAGCTATTAGGATCATATAAAAAAACGGCTTATTCAAAATTAGGATTAAATTTTCTTGTGTCGCACCTAATACTTTCCTGATTGCAATTTCTTTCATACGTAAGTGGATAGCATGTGCAGCCGAAGAAAAAAGGCCCAGGGAAGCAATAAATATCGCTAACATTGAAAAACAGGTAAGTACCGTTTGCAACTGTTCCTGCTTTACAAAAAGCTGTCCATACAATTCATCCAAAAAATGATAGTTGAAATTATCCCCGTCAAGCTTATTGATGTCGCTCCACTGCTGCCTTAAAGTTGTCAGCATTGCTGGTATGGCATTATTTTCGGCACTGATCATAATTTGTATTTTAGCCAATCCGCAGTGATCGTTCATTAAATAGATAGTTGGCTTGATGTTTTCTTCAAACCCATAAGCTTTCACATCTTTAATTACACCAATTATTTTATAATTCCCTCCACATCCATTTACGGTTTTACCGATAGGTTTCTTTAAATCCATCGCCCTTGCAGCAGCCTCGTTGATGACAGCATTGGTAGAATCTCCCGGGAAAGGTGAAGAAAAAACATGGCCTTCTTTCAATCCGATATTTAAAGTCTCAAAATATTCGTAGTCAACACTAATCGTATTCATCGCAAATGCTTTACCCTGAAAAGCATATTCATAAGAAGAAGGGATAACGCCGCCCGGAACATTGGAAGCAACGGTAACATTTTTTACGCCGGGTATAGCTTTTATCCGGTTACGGACGGATTCAAATTTTCTGGGATTATTAAACAAACTTTGGTTATCTATATACACAACCTGTTTGGCTGTAAAACCAGGGTCTTCAGTTTTCATATAAGTAACCTGTTGGTTGATAACGATCAAGGTTATTATAAAAACGATAGCAAAGCTGAACTGAAAAACTGTTATCGAACTTTGTATCCAGGAGAATTTCCCTCCATTGGTAAACTGATTTCCTCTCAATACTTCAGCTGGTTTAAAACCTGCCATAACTAAAGCAGGGTAAATTCCGGCAATTAGGGTAAGTGAAATTAATGCAAGAAACAATTGTACAATTATGTGGAGGTTGATACCTGAAATCAATAGCTTGACTTGCAATAATTGATTAAAATAAGGTAAGGCAATGATTACTATTCCGATAGAAACAATTAAAGCAATAAGGCATTGGATAAATATTTCCAATAGAAATTGAAGGGCTATTTGTCTTTTAATGATGCCATTAACTTTTTTAATCCCGATTTCTTTTGAACGTTTATAAGCCTGAGAAATATAAAGGTTTGTAAAATTAACGCCTGTTATAATTAGTATGATCATAGCCAGAACGATCAAGCCCTTTACAATCTGATCATTTACATGGGAAGCATAATGAGGTTTTAAATGCAGGTTTGCTAAAGGGTCTAAATAGATGGCTGCTGCTCCGGATCGGCTTAATGCATCCTTGGCTACCTGACTACTATCTGTTAATGCGGCTTCTTTATATATTTTATCAATTTTTTTTGAAAGCAGATTAATATCTGTGTTTGGCTTTACCAATAAATAAGTTTGATAAATCTGGTTAGCATAGCTTTGATCCTTTCCTTGAGTAATATCGTTGCCAAACCCGATACAATCAAAATTTAAATTAGTATTGCCTGGTGCATCCTCTGCTACTCCTGCAATCGTCATCGGCCACTCTGACTTTGACATCATATACACTGTTTTATTTTGAACAGAAGTATTGCGTGGAAAGAGTACCTTAGCCGTTCCTTTTGACAGCAAAACGGTAGGCGTACTACTGTGCGGGTTCAAAGTAAAGCCTTTCGGTTTAACACCCAGTATTTTGGCAATGGAGTAATCAGCCCCAACCAATTTTTTTATCGGAAATTTCCCTGATGAAGTATAAAATGTAATTGGAAATAAAGCTGTATTTGTCCTGCCTGTTTCTTCAACCTCCGGGCACTGGCTTTTTATGGCTGCTGCTAATAAACCAGGCGTATAAGGAGATGGGCCGGTAGGCATTTCCCTTTCAACCAAAAAAATACGGTTGACATTTTTGTTCCACTGATCATAACTGGTTTCATTATCAACATATAAGGTAACAAAAATAAACCCTGCTAAGCCAAGAGCTAATCCTGTAATATTTAGAAGATTGTACCATTTGCCTTTTAAGAAGGAGCGAATGGCAATTTTAAAATCTAATTTATTCATTGTATAATTCTTTTGTAAGGGATGTGTTCGATAAATCACTAAATAATTTTAACCCGCAATATGGAGCATATACTAAGCCAAATGTTAAGTTGCTTAGATATTGATAGCGATGGTTAGAATTAGTGTTCGATAATGAACGGTACTGTGCGCTTTTGTTACAGTTTGTTTGAATTTATATTTGAAAAAAAGCTAATGCTTTTTTTAGCCTTAAAAAATTAGTGTCTGTACAAAAAAGTATAGAAAGATTAGTGTTTTTTACAAGATTAAGGCTGGTGCTTGTAAAACTTTTAATGCTGCTGTTTTATTGCGGGAAATTGGATTGAGTGTGGGGTGATGCTTCTTTTATCGGCATAAAATTGGTAGTTAGCAAATGCTTCTTTTATCGTGTAAAATTTAGTGTTGGTTTTGGGCGTGCCCCTGCGGGTCGGGCTATCCGCTGCAAGTCCTCGTTCGTGCCTCACTCCGGGCTTTCCGCTACTATCCCTCACGCACCTGCAAACGCTGCATTATCCTTTGTGCCAATACTTCTTTTATCACCTTTAAAATTGATTATTATAGGAAGTTTTTTCTCAACATTATCTTTCACAAATAATCTTAACCGTCATGGCATTTTTTAAAGTAAATTATGAAACACAGGAATCAATACTTCAAAGTTTTGACAGCACAGCGGATAAAATTTCAAAGGACATACAACTTAAAATAAATACTGCTTATTAGAGCCTGTTTAAATTTTAGTCAATAATAATTTTATGACAGAAAGTTTAACCATTTCTTCAGAAGTTTCCAGTAGGGATTCATAGTTTCTGCCTACAAAATATAAATTAAAAAAATGATTGAGCGTGCAACCTTTTCTATAAAATAGTCATCTCTATGAGAACAGCTATTCCCGTGAAAGAAAACTTAATCAGAATACTAGAAGAAGTTATAGGCGAAGATTATCGGGACATGTTTCCTAAAGAAAGCACGCCTAACGAAAAGCTTAGATTGTTAACATCAGAATCAATGCTTGCGCTCTATTTTATTACAACAATTGAAGACGAGCTTTCAATCGAATTTGATGACGATGATATTGATCTGGCATTTTTTGATAGCTTCGAACTATTAGCCGTAAAAATTGAAAAAATGTGTAAATGAAGAATTTGCTAACGACAACGCTTTTTCTGATCGTTTTTTTGCTCCATGCGAAGAGCCAGAGTACAGGTGCTACCCTTTACGGAACAGTCAGGGATAGTAAAGGAATTCTTCCTGGGGCAACCGTAAGCCTGAGAACGGCACAGGATTCAGCGCTGCTGTCGGGTATCAGCACGGACAACAGTGGTAAGTTTGAATTTAAAAACATTAAAAAAGGAAATTACCTGCTGGAAATATTTTTCATCGGTTATGTAACCTACAGGAAGCACCTGATCATAAATGATGATCCTGTCAATATTGGAGAAATTATGTTAAGTGAAGGCCAAAGGAGCATGAAAGAAGTCGTGGTAACCGGAAAAAAACCACTGCTCTCGGTCAGCCAGAATAAAATCATCGTCAACATTGAAGGAAGTGTATATAAAGCAGGCGAGAACGGGTACAGACTTTTCAATGTCATCCCCGGGGTAAGAAGCGATGCAAACGGTGCCATTAACTTTCGGGGAGTACAGTCCGTCCAGGTTTACGTCGACGGGCGTCAGATTTATCTCTCGGGTACTCAGCTCATGAACTACCTTAAATCAATTCCCTCGGAATCAATTAAATCAATGGAGATAGTTGCCGTACCGTCGGCAGAGTTTTCAGCGAACAGCAATGGAGCAATCATAAATATTGTACTGAAAAGCGAGTACAAGTACGGTTTTACCGGTAATATAAGCAGTTCCTTTGAACAGAATCGTTATTCAAACTACAATGGGAACGTACTGCTTAATTACCGCAAAGGGAAATTTAACGTTCAAACACAAACGTCTTATTCGACAGTAAAAACTTTCGCCGATGACATCCAATCGCAGGGGAATTATAACAATAGTGTTTTTTCGACCCAGGACGAAAAATTCGTTCAACATACTAATTTTCTTAGCTTTCGCTTAAGAGCAGATTACCAGTTCAGCGAAAAGCAATTGTTTAGTGTCTCCTACCTTTTAAACAGCAATTCGGGAAGGACTACCGGCACAGCTTCGAACATTTTTAACCCTGCTGTAGGAAGTTCCAAAATTGATTCTGTCTCGGCTACTGACAACATTAAACATCTTTCGTTAAACGATCAACGGTTGTCACTGTTTTACCTGGCTAAATTTGATACGCTTGGCAGTAAGGTCAATGCGGGATACAGCTATGTTTACTATGACAATAAAGTGAACTCAACGGTTAGCAGTAGCCTTAACGCTTTTAGCAAGCCTGCCGCTGCTTCCCTGATCAATATCGAAAACCCGCTGTTGATACCGATCAGTACAGTTAATGTAGATCTTGACAAATTTTACAGCGGTAAAAAAGAACTTAAACTAGGTGCGAAGTATGATTTCTCCAATACAGATGATAATAATGTTTATTTTACAGGAATAAGCAGGATACCAGACCCGGCGCAATCCAATCATTTTATATACAATGAAAAGATTTTCGGGGTCTACTCCAGTTTTTCTAAAGAATTTCAGAAAAACAGTATAGTAGTGGGTTTACGGGCTGAGCATACCTACTACAGTGGCCATGTAGGGAATGATTACATTGGACGGAATAAGTGGGACTTGTTTCCAAGTGTTTATTTACAGCAAACACTTTCTGGTAATGACCGGCTAAGTTTAGCTTATAATAGGCGTATAAGCAGGCCTGCTTACCAGTTACTGAACCCTTTCCAGGACATCAGCAACCCGTATTTTATCAGCCGGGGGAATCCCAGGCTTAACCCATACTATTCCCAAACGCTTGAAGCATCATACCTGCTGAAAAGCAAATATTCCTTGACTGTCGGTTTCAAGCACTCGGGAGATGTAATCAATAATGTATATATACCGGAAGGCAATACAATTATTTCAACGTATGATAACGTTAACAATGAAAATGAATATTATCTCTCTTTGTACGTTCCCATTGAACTACGGCCATGGTGGAGCATCTCTTTTTTTACTTATTTAGGCAACAAAACCATTGATGTAAATTCTGCGTTTGCCCGGAAAATCGAAAAATTCACCCCTTATTTATCTCTTGTAAACAGGTTTAGCCTCAAAAATGGATATTTTGCAGAAGTTAACGGTTTCTATCTTGGCAGATCGTTTTATAGCATCTATAATCTGCATCCGCAAGGTGTAGTAAACCTGGCTTTTAAAAAGACGATCTTAAATGGAAAAATGACGTTTTCCCTCAATGCGAATGACCCTTTGAGCCTAAAACGAATAAAAATTGATATTGATGAAACTACATTTAACCGGCACATACAGAATTTCTTGCCCAACAGAACGTTCTCCGCAGGAATTTCCTACAACATTTCAAAAGGGAAAAAAGACACTTCAAAGCAAAATATAGACACGCCTAATAGCGATCAATTAAACAGACTAAATAAATAATTATGAAAACAATGTTGTTCGTACTGCTAGTCAACTTTTTGACGAGCATGCAATCCCCTTCCAACAGTCTTGATACTTGGAAAGGAAGTTCGCTGCCCGGTAAAAGCTTTGCTGAATTCACCAATTTCTCAGGCAAGCAGGATTTTAGGATTCAGGTTCCTCCGGGTACTAAAAAAGTTAAGTTAAAGTATGAGTTCAAAAACATACTTGGAGAGCTAAACTTTATTATAAAGTCGTCTTCACAAGTCGTTCTGTCCAAACAGATCAGCGGAAACCAAAAGGACGAGATCACTTTTGACAAAAGCCCAAATGTAAACTACAAGTTTTACTTGGAAGGTAAAAAAGCTCAAGGCAGTTATATGATCACTTACAATAACTAAAAGTCAAGGTTCAGCGAATGGAATGCTGACATGGGCGTTATATCAATTGAATTACTATAAATGGATCTCAACCCTTCTATTAATATCTTTTCGATGTATTTCCACTGATCAATAGGAGTAAAGCCACTAAGCCTCGAGCGACATATAGTAATCACTTTGGGTGTGTGCTTAATTCGGCTTATATCAAAAAGAAACTTTTCCATTTTAGTTTCGATTTCCTGTTGAGTCGACTGCCTTGAGCTTGAATAACTATCTTTCAAGTGGTTTAGATCCTGTTTATCACCTTAAAACCGTTACATAACCAGCTTCCTTCAGCGCATCACCATTCAAAGTAATACCTGTAATCACATAATAATAAGTACCAACCGGAACAGGGTTTCCGTTGTACAAACCGTCCCAGCGTTTTAAAATATCTTTGGCTTCGTAAAGCTGGATGCCGTAACGGTTAAAAATCTGGATGCGGTAATCTTTTAGGTTAGTAATTTTTACCCCAAAATCATCGTTGATCGCGTCGCCGTTTGGCGTAAAAGCATTGGGGATAAAAATGGTAACATCATAACGCAAAATCAATTTTCCAAGCGAAACGGTGTTGGTACAAACGTTTTTATTGGTTGCCGTTAGCTTCACCGTAAAGCTTCCTTTGGTGGTGTAAGTGTGTTGCGGATTGGTTTGGGTAGAAGTGCTGCCATCGCCGAAATCCCATAAATAGCTATCGGCATTGGTAGAAAGATTGGTAAAGGAAACCGTCAGCGGCACCGAAGCCGCAAGCGGAATAGAAGGCGTGGCATCAAAAGCAGCAACCGGAACCGGTGTAATATCCGAAGGGTTGATGGTTGTCGAAACCGGATCGCTGGAACAGATACCTTGGGTAATCACCAATGAATAAGTACCGGCAACTGATGGCCCGGTAATTGGTATCCGCACAACTGTTTGGGCGGAAGTGAAATTGTTTGGGCCAGTCCAATTGTAAGTGGTATTTGCCAGGGCATTCGTACTTAAAATCAAAGTATCGCCGATACAGTACGGGCCGGTTACCTTGTTTAATTGCGTTACAATTGGTTTCTGCTGAACGATAACTGTTTTTGTTAAAGTAGAAGTACAGCCTAAATCTCCGGTTGCAGTCAGCGTAATATTTTTAGTGCCAAAAGAAGCATAGGTAACCGTAAAAGGCCCGCTGGTAGTTGCGCCGGTGATGCTGGCACCCGTTCCGAAATCCCAATTTAAAGTAGTATAATCCGTAGAAGTATTGGTGATGGTAAAACTTTGCTGCGCAGTACAAAGGTTGTTGGGCGTAACCGTAAAATTGAGTGCCGGCGTTTTACCGATGGGAGGAACAGTGATGGAAGCCGCATCGCTGGTACAACCGTTTTGGGTGATGGTAAGTTTATAAACGCCCGATTGGTTATAATTGCTGATCGGAATGGTAACCACGGAATCGGTAGAAGTAAAACCGTTTGGCCCCTGCCAGGCATAAGTTGTCGGGATTGAAGGAGATTGCATCCTTAATACCAAATTATCACCCAGGCAATAACTGTTTTTAGCAGATAAAACTACAGGTATGCTTGGTTTCTGCGGCACAACAAAAGTTTTGTAATCCACAGTAATACAGCCTTGTGCACTCATAGCTTGTAAAACAGCAGTTTTTGTGCCGGGGGTAGCATAAGTTACGGTGTAAGGGCCTTCGCCGGTTGCAGAAGCAATGCTGGCTCCATCACCAAAAGTCCACTTCAAGCTGGTATAATTGGTAGATTTATTGGTGAAAGTAAAGCTTGGGCTTGGCGTGCAACCGTTATTAACCTGCATGTCTAATTTGGCTGTTGGGCCTAAAAAAGTCCCGGTGGTGTTTCCGGTCCCGGCAAAAGATATGGTAAAGCCATTGTTGCCGCTGGAGAAATTATTGATGAGCAAAGCATAAACATGGCCTTGTATCATGTCAATATATTTTACAAAACCATCCTGACCAGGTACGCAGCCAGGTGTTTCTGTTAGATCGGTCGAAGTTAAATCTAACCCGGTCTGGTTGTAAAAGGGGGTACACATTATTCCGTTACCGGATGCACACCTGATAGCATTTGCGGCGTTTACATTTGCTGCACTTCCGCTATTGCCCAAATCATACAAAACCCAATCAATATCGTCATTTGATACAGTAGGACTAATGGTGAAAGTTAAGTTGCCGTTGTTTGCAGCGGTCCATTTATACCAGGCTGTATTGGCTTCAATCGGCCCGTTTCCGGAATTAAAATCCAGGCAGGTTCCGGCAGATTCCCGATTGTTAGAACCGGCCCCGGTTACATTGGTTTGGGTAAAAGCATCTTTACTGCAGATAATGGAAGCTGAAGTATAATCCTGGCCAGCTTTAAGTATGGGATTATAATTATTGATACACAATTTAAAAGTACCTATGTTATTGTTTGCTGCGCTGATCCTAACATAATAAGTTTGCCCAATAGTTAGACCACCTTTGTATAAAGTGCTTACAGATGTTCCGTTGGAAATAGAACCGATTATTTCAGAAAAACTAGAACAATCTTGTGTAGTATATAAAGCAACAAGCGGAGAATTAAGTGTTCCGCTGCCGTTACCGGTAACTGAAACATTGACATCAAAAGCAATGGCCGTAAATTTAAACCAAACATCATTGCCTGCCAAAGGCCAAAACTGAGATTGCACCAAACCGCTTGCTGTTGCATTTACATTTGTGTATGCTGCGTTTGCCGAGCAAAAATTAGAAACTGTAGTCAGCGTAATTGCACCAGAGCAATTGTCATTAGCCGGAGCCTGCGCTTTTGCAGAAGCAGCAAACAAAAAAAACAGTGCTAAAAGAAGTAGTTTGTGCGTCAAAATTTCAAGCTGAAATATTCCCTAAAATAGAAAAAGCCCCTGAAATTTCAGGGGCTTTTTCTATTAAACAGCAATGCTATTTTTATGCCACATTTTTTTGTTGCCTGCGGATAATGTTTAAAGCACCGCCTGCTTTAAACCACTCGATCTGCGGTGCGTTGTAAGTGTGGTTTACCTGAAAAGATTCTTGGGAACCATCTATATGATGCAGCACAATTGTCAATTGGCTGCCAGGCATAAACTGGTTTAAACCGGTAATATCGAAAGTATCGTCTTCCAAGATTTTGGCATAATCATTTTTATCTGCAAAAGTCAAAGCCAGCATACCTTGTTTTTTCAGGTTTGTTTCATGGATACGGGCAAAAGATTTTACCAGGATCGCACGGACACCCAAATGGCGCGGCTCCATGGCGGCATGTTCGCGGGATGAACCTTCACCATAATTTTCATCACCAACCACAATACTGCCAATTCCCTGTGCTTTGTAAGCACGTTGTGTTGCCGGGACCGGACCATATTCGCCGGTCAGTTCGTTTTTGACCGTATCAGATTTTAGGTTGAAGAAATTGATTGCACCGATCAGCATGTTATTGGAAATGTTATCTAAATGGCCGCGGTATTTCAACCAGGGGCCAGCCATCGAAATATGGTCGGTCGTACATTTTCCTTTTGCTTTGATCAGTAATTTCAAACCTAAAATATCTGTACCTTCCCAGGCTTTAAACGGATCAAGCAGTTGCAAACGGTCAGAATCAGGGCGGACTTTTACTTCCACCGTGCTGCCATCCATTGCCGGGGCGAGGTATCCGGCATCTTCTACCGCGAAACCTTTGATCGGCATTTCTATTCCCTGCGGCTCGTCCAGCATCACCTGTTGACCGCTTTCATTGGTTAAAGTATCTGTTAAAGGGTTGAAAGTCAGATCACCTGCAATTGCAAAAGCAGTAACGATTTCCGGCGAAGCTACAAAAGCGTGCGTGTTTGGGTTGCCATCCTGGCGTTTGGCAAAGTTGCGGTTAAAAGAAGTGATGATGGAATTTTTGCGGGTCGGATCATCGGTATGACGCGCCCATTGGCCGATACATGGCCCGCAGGCATTTGCCAAAACCACACCGCCGATGTTTTCAAAAGTATTTAAATAGCCATCACGGTTTACCGTATAACGAACCAATTCTGAACCTGGCGTAACGGTGAATTCAGCTTTGGTTTTAAGGCCTTTGCTAATTGCTTGCGTAGCGATAGAAGCCGCACGGGTAATATCTTCGTAGGAAGAATTGGTGCAGGAACCGATCAAACCAACTTCCAAAGTAGTAGGCCAATTGTTTTCCCTTACTGCATCAGCAAATTTTGAGATCGGCCAGGCTAAATCCGGCGTGAACGGGCCATTTACATAAGGCTCCAGTTCAGAAAGATCGATTTCGATCACCTGATCAAAATAAGCTTCCGGATTGGCATAAACTTCCTCATCACCGGTTAAATGTTCTTTGATCGCATTGGCCAGTTCGGCAATGGCAGCGCGCTCGGTCCCTTGCAGGTAAGCTTCAGATTTTGCATCATAACCAAAAACAGAAGTTGTGGCACCAATTTCAGCCCCCATATTGCAAATAGTCCCTTTTCCTGTTGCAGAAATAGAACGTGCACCCGAACCAAAATATTCTACAATGGCTCCGGTCCCGCCATTTACGGTTAAAATACCGGCTACTTTCAAAATTACGTCTTTGGCAGAAGCCCAGCCGGAAAGCTTTCCGGTTAATTTAACGCCGATCAGTTTTGGAAACTTCAATTCCCAGGGCAGCCCGGCCATCACATCACAGGCATCGGCACCGCCAACACCGATCGCAATCATGCCCAATCCACCGGCATTTGGCGTGTGGGAATCTGTACCGATCATCATTCCGCCAGGGAAAGCATAATTTTCGAGCACAACTTGGTGGATAATACCGGCACCTGGTTTCCAGAAACCGATACCATATTTATTAGAAACGGAAGAAAGGAAATCGTAAACTTCTTTGTTCTGGCTTTTGGCAGTGTCCAAATCTTCTTCCGCACCAACTTTTGCCTGGATTAGGTGATCGCAATGTACGGTTGAAGGCACGGCAACTTGCGGCCTGCCAGCTTGCATAAATTGTAAAAGTGCCATTTGTGCGGTTGCATCCTGCATGGCTACACGATCTGGTGCAAAGTCAACATAATCTACTCCGCGCAACAATTCCCGGGTAGGATCGCCTGCTGAAAGATGGGAATATAAAATCTTTTCAGTAAGGGTTAGCGGTTTTCCAACTGCTTTACGCGCGGCCTCGATACGGCTGCCGTAGCGGTTGTAAACCTGCTGGATCATATTTAAATCAAAAGCCATTTTATTGATTTTTATTAAGGTGATTAATTAATAAACTAGCACATTTTGAGGCGAATCTACAAAAAATAACAGCTAAAAACAGTATCGGTTTTGCATTTCTAAATTGTTGTGAACACGTTTGGAAAACGAATATTGCCGTTACAAACTTTTGAACCCATAACCTTGCTGCTGCCAAAATCCGAGTGCTTTCGGCAGCGCATATTCCAATCGCGGCCAAGCTTTTAAGCTGTCATGAAACACGATGATAGAACCGTTACTGCTTTTATCAACTATATTTTGATAACATTTTTGGGGAGAAAGCCCCGGGTCGAAATCGCCGCTCAAAACATCCCACATCACAATTTCATATTGATTTTTGAGGATGGCAAACTGTGACTTTTTTGCCCTTCCGTATGGCGGCCGAAACAATTTGGCTTTTACCAATTGATTGCATTTTTCCGTGTTCTCCAAATAAATTTCATCCGCAGTGCACCAACCGCGCAAATGGTTAAAAGTATGGTTGCCAACAGCATGTCCGGACGCTTTAACGGCTTCAAAAATTTCCGGATGTTTTTGTACGTTATCGCCAATGCAAAAAAACGTTGCTTTTGCCTGAAATTTCGCCAGTGTTTCCAGTACAAAAGGTGTCACTTCCGGGATCGGGCCATCATCAAAAGTTAAATAAATGATACGTTCTTTCCGGCTTTTTTGCCAGGTCAAACCCGGGTAAAACCATTTTAACAAAACAGGTGTTTTGACCAGATAAGGCATTTTCATGTGATTGCCGTTTTGTATCGATACCAAAAAAAGGTTGATAAAAGAAGCATCAAGCTTATCCGCTTTTACGGCAAGATTAATTTTGAGATAATTCCTTTTATTTGCAATACTAAAAATAAAAATCACAACAGCTTTTAATGGAACAGGATAAATTGAAAATCGCTGTAATTGGCGGCGGCAGTTGGGCTACGGCTATTATCAAAATGCTGACGGACAATATTGTTCCAAAAGAGGTTTTCTGGTGGATACGCAGTGAAGAAGCACTGCAGTATATCCGCAGGTTTCGGCATAATCCTAAATACCTCAGTTCGGTGGAAATTTGTGTAAAGCCGGAAAACTTATCTACCCAAATCAAAGAAACAATAGAAAAAGCGGAAGTTATTATTTTGAATGTTCCGGCTGCTTTTTTAAAAGAGGCACTTTCCGGTCTTTCCGATGCTTCTTTTAAAGGCAAAAAAATCATCTCTGCCATTAAAGGGATCGTGCCGGACGAGAACCAGATCGTTGGCGATTTTATCCATCAGCATTACCAGTTCCCGCTGGATCAGTTCCTAGTTTTGAGTGGCCCTTGCCATGCAGAAGAAGTTGCGCTCGAAAAATTGTCTTATTTAACTTTGGCTTCCCAGGATAAGAAACTGGCTGCCGAACTGGCCTGCTATTTCAACACCCGTTATATCAAAACCAATATTTCGGACGATATTTATGGAACGGAATATGCTGCCGTGCTAAAAAACATTTATGCCATTGCCAGCGGTATCTGCCATGGGATAGGTTATGGGGATAATTTTCAGGCGGTCCTTATTTCCAACGCTATCCGGGAAATCAAGCGTTTTGTGGATGCCGTCCATCCGATCAATCGCGATATTAATGAATCTGCTTATCTGGGCGATTTGCTGGTGACCGGTTATTCGCAATTCAGCCGAAACCGCACTTTTGGGAACATGATCGGAAAAGGTTATACGGTAAACTCGGCACAATTGGAAATGAACATGATCGCCGAAGGCTATTATGCCGCAAATTGCCTACACGAGGTGAATAAAAAGTACAATGTTGATATGCCGATCAGCATGGCCGTTTATGCTATTTTATATCAGAAAAGCAATCCGGTGGCAGAAATGAAACAATTGGCAGAACTATTGAGTTAATAGGGTTAATCACTTAAATTAAAGTCATGAAAAAGGTCAGAATTTTACTATTATCAGCCGCTGTGTTTTTTGCTGTTCAATCATTTGCACAAAATACCGCAAAAGGCAAAGTTGGAGCAACCATTAATAAAGTTGGAAATAAAACTGCCGAACTTGCTGTAAAAGGCGTATCAGCTGTAGGCGACAAAGTTTATAAAGGTAAAGTTGCGCCGGGCGGAGAAGCAATTTACATCAATAAAAATTCAAAATATTTTTATGTAAATAAAAAAGGTAAAAAAGTTTATGTTTCAAAAGCGAAACTAAAAGATGCACCAGCTAAATAATTAAGAATTATTTTTCAAATAGAAATGCCCGGACAGATCATCCGGGCATTTTTGTGTTTGCAGTTTTTAGATGATAAAAGAAGCATCTTGTTTTTGTAAAATGAACAGGAAGAAAAGCTACCTGCTTTTTGTGGTTATAGTTTCCGTTGCAATTGTATTTTACGGTTGCAATCCATCCGCAGAAAAAAATAAGCTTGTAGGGAAATGGTATTCCCGGGATAAAAAAACCAGCCTGAAAATTACTTCAAAAGAATTTATTTTGGATGAAGGAGAGCCAATCGCCGAAAGTTATTTTATGAAAAGCGATACGCTTTTTACTTCGTATGAAGGAACAGGGCCTTATACTAAATTTTTGGTCAAGAACCTGTCGGATAAAAGCATGACTTTGGTTTATCCTGATTCTACTTCCGTCCGTTTTTTTCGTTAACAACAAAAAAGCCTCCGGAGATTTCCGAAAGCTTTTTTCAACTAAACTAAAACTAAAAAACTATGTGCTAAAAACAGTATGGCATTGTTTAGAACCTTTTGCGGCGTTCGCCACGGTCTTCCCTGCTTTTGCCGGAAAAATCACGGAAACTACCGCCACTGCCGCCACTGTAGCTGCGTTCGCGGCCGCCATCGCGCCTTTCCCTGCTTCCGCCTTCCCTTCTTTGGTAAGCACCGCCACCGGAAGGCCTTGCCCCACGGCTTTCGCCACCTTCAGCATCACCAGAAAGTTCAATCCGTACATCACGACCTTGGAAATTTACTTCCTTAAAAGCAGCGATCACTTGTTGTGCTTCGTCATTTGGCACTTCGAAGAAAGAGAATACACCTTTTACGTCGATCTTTCCAACACTACGGCCATTGATTTTGCTGGTGTTGCAAATGTAGCCCAACAAATCGCCGCGGGTAAAATTATCTACCGAACCTAAATTGATAAACAAACGGGTATAATCAGCATTTACGCCACTTCCGCTGCGAGGGGCGCGTTCCCCGCTTTCGCGCATCCGGGATTCATCAGCCGTAGCATTCAAATCCGGGGCATTTTTATAATATTCAAGGAAACGGTTGAATTCTAAAGAAGCAAAACGTTTAATGATATCTTCTTTAGTCAGTTCTTTAAACTCTTCCATAATGCGCGGGATGTACTGATCGATCTGCTGATCGTTCACGGCTACATTATGTACTTTATGTACTAAACCGAAAAGTTGTTTTTCGCAAACCTCAAATCCGGTCGGGATTTCTACTTTCACGAATTTTTTACCTAAAACACGTTCAATCTGGCGTATTTTACCAATTTCTTTTCCGTTGATGATGGCAATCGAGATACCCGTTTTGCCGGCACGGCCGGTACGTCCGCTGCGGTGGGTATAATTCTCAATTTCATCCGGCAACGAATAATTGATTACATGCGTAACATCGTTTACGTCAATCCCGCGGGCAGCAACATCAGTCGCAATCAGCAATTGCAGGTTGCGTTCACGGTAACGTTTCATCACCTTGTCGCGTTGTTGCTGCGACAAATCACCGTGCAAAGAATCGGCATTGTAACCGTCTTTGATCAAAGATTCGGCAATTTCCTGGGTTTCAATTTTGGTACGGCAAAAAACGATACCAAAAATATCAGGGTTAAAATCAACAATGCGTTTAAAAGCAGCGTATTTATCGCGTGCTTTCACCACATAATATTCGTGTTCAATGTTTATGTTTCCGGTATTTTTGGTGCCCATGGTGAGCTCAAAAGGATCGGTCATGTAATTTTTAGCGATGCGGCGCACTTCTGCCGGCATCGTGGCCGAGAACAGCCAGGTTTTTTTCTCTTCAGGGGTGGTGGACAGGATCTCGTTAATGTCTTCCTGGAAGCCCATGTTCAGCATTTCGTCAGCTTCATCCAAAACAACGTACTGGATTTCTGAAAAGTCAATGGCTTTGCGGCCAATGATGTCCAGCATACGTCCGGGAGTGGCAACAACAATCTGCACGCCGCGTTTGATTTCGCGTAGCTGATCCATAATGCTGGAACCACCGTAAACAGCCACAACTTTAACGTTGGACATGTTTTTGGAATAACTTTTAATGTCGCTTGTAATTTGCAGGCACAACTCGCGGGTTGGGCAAAGTATCAAAGCTTGGGGCTTGTTCTGATCAAAGTCAATCAGTTCTAATAACGGCAGTCCGAAGGCGGCGGTTTTTCCGGTCCCTGTTTGGGCTAATCCGACAAAATCGTTGCTGCCTGTTAACAAAACCGGGATAGATTGTTCCTGGATTGGCGTAGGATTTTCAAATCCTAAATCAGAGATGGCATTAACAATATCATGACGGATTCCCAGTTCAATAAATGGGTTCATGATGTAAATAACGAACTTAGCTACATTGCTAAATCTGCCGCAAAGATACTGTTTTTATACACATAAAAAACATTGGATTGTAATTAATTAAGCAGTAACGTGATACAGGTTATTTCTGATCGCATACAGGACCAAACCAGTGCGTGATTTAATGTTTAATTTCTGAAAAAGTGATTCCCGATAATTGTCAACCGTACGCGGACTAACGAACATCAGGTCGGCAATTTCCTTGTAAGTGAGTTCTGAGCAGCAGTGCTTCAAAAAATCCAATTCTTTTTGGCTGAAGTTGGGCGCGGTTTCCCGAGTGGCCACAGAACGGATGAGTTTGCCGGAAACCATTTCATTGATATATACTCCTTTTACCGTAATAATTTTGATCGCTTCAAGAAGGTCACGCGGTTTGGATTCTTTCAGGATGTAACCGCAGGCACCGCAACGGATCATTTTGATCACCGCTTCATCGTCTTCAAACATACTCAAAGCCAAAACATGGATCTGCGGATAATGGGATTTTAGCCAGCAGGTCGTTTCGTAACCATCCATTACGGGCATGTTGATGTCCATCAACATCACTTTTGGTAGCGGGAACTTAACCAAAGCTTCCTGCATTTGTTTACCGTTTGCCGCTTCAAAGATTACTTCCAGTTCTTTAAACTCGGCCATCAGCCCGACCACACCTTTGCGGAACAAAGTATGGTCGTCAACAATAGCGATAGGAATACGGTCTGTTTTCTATTCGGTCATGGATAAGGAATATTTAACGCAACAAAGGTACCGGTGCCCGGTTCGAAACGGATGTTCACTTCCCCTCCCATCAAAGCCGCCCTTTTGCGGATGTTTTGCAAGCCCATGCCCTCCTGCTTTCCCGGCACATCACCCGTACAAAAACCTACGCCGTTGTCTTCCACGGTCAATTGCAGCTTGCATTCCCGGCAGTCTAATTTAATCTTTATTTGCGTGGCAAAAGCGTGTTTGATGATATTATTTAAAATTTCTTGCAGGATGCGGAAAACCAGCAGGTCTTTGTCCGCGTTGCTGTTTTTAACACCTATATTTTCGGTTGAATAATCCACCTTAAACTGTCCGGCTTTTTCCATCCATGCAATTTCAAAACTAATAGCTTCCGGCAAACCATGGCCAATCAATTGCTCGCCCTGCAATAATTTACCCAGCAAACGAAGCTCTTTGATGGATCGGCTGTTGAGGTCCAATGCGGCATCTATTTTTTGCTGTGCTTTGTTTACATCGTTAAATTCTACCGAACCTAAAGTAAGCGCCGTTAAACTTAACAACTGGCCAATGTTGTCGTGTAAATCTGCGCCGATGGTTTGCATGGTTTGTTCCTGTACTTCGAGTTGGGTTTTTATAAGCTCGGCGGCGAAGGTTTGCTGCATTTTAGCTTTTTCTTCGATGTGTTTTTTTTTGCGTTGGTTTTGGATAATTATGTAAATAATAATAAAGGCAGGAGCTATTAAAAATATAGCAACTGTAATTAAAATTAACTTTTTGAATTCGTCTTCAACCATTTTCTGCAAATAAAAGAATAGCTCCAGCAGCTATATAAAATTACGTTTAACACATTGAAAATATAATAAGTTAAGGAATGCTTGGTGCTAATGACTATTGCCGAGAATTTACTAAAAAATAGGTTACATGCTGTTATACCAAAATAAAAAAATAAAGTACCGGAAACCCACCAAAAAGCAGGTGAAGTTTTTAATTGTAAATAGTTTTCGTCTTTGTGCAAGTAATAGAAATAGTAGAAACCATACAAAACAAAAAGAACCGACATAGTAGTGAATGTTAAAATATGATCTTCTAAAACCCCATGTTTGTAAACTTCATAAATATACAATACAATCAAAAGCACTGCGCCAGAAAAGATAATCAACCTTGTGTTATTATTATATTGTTTTAATAAGTGATAAAACATATAACTCATAAAATAGATCTGGAAGATCATAAAAATATTATACAGCCACTCGTTTCTATGTAAGTGTGTGTGATCTTCAATATTAAGCCTTCTGATATAAATACCCGATAATTCAGTGATGCAGGTTATAAGTAAAAATAAAACCATACTTCTCCAGGCTAAGCTTTTATCTTTTGCCAAGCAAATAACTGCTATTATAAAACAGAGGATTTCAGCAATGGTGTTTATGGTTAGGTATGGAAGCATGGATTTTTGATCTTTTATATTCTTAGTCTTTCCAAGTAACGCCACTACAATTAGCTAAACACTGCTCTCCATTGTCATTTAAACTTAGTAGTCCTGATTTTTGTGGGTGGTCAAAATAATCTTTATGAATGATTTTTTTTAGATTACTAGGGTCAGGAGTACTTTCAGTTGTAGCGATTATAAAATGATGTCTACACAGATATGGAGAATCTGTTTCTGGATCAGTTTTTCGAGCATAATAAATGCGTATTCCGTCTGGTTTTCTTTTTGGATCAGCTAACTGTAGATCCTTTCTTATTTCATGTAACAACTCCAGTTCAAACCATTCGCTTGTCGTGTTTATCGTGTCTGTTGTATCTTTTGGATTGTGGTTTGTAATCCATTTATTGGCGATAGTACAATCAACATAATGTCTATTATGGGGTAAATTATCAGGAACACATGGATATTTCGCTCTGTATAAAATAGCTCCTCCATCGTCTTGATGATCACTGCGTCGGTCTAATTTACCATTGGCAATAGGAGGTGGAATGTGGTTGTGATAAAAATAGTCTTGGTGAGGAACTACCTCTTTAGGATTAGTTTTGTCCCTGCCACGGGTTGATACTAATACAAATCCATATCGATCATTTGTTTTCTTAGCAAAATAAATTCTAATACCATCAACTTTTTCGTTTTTTCCACTTGCGGAATCTATACCACGCTCTTTGTCGAGCATTAGTAGCAGGCTATCAAGATAATCTATGCTAAACCAAATGTTCGTTCTGGCTGCTTCATTATAAACTCCCTTCTTTTTAAGAAACCTTCTAACCATCTCATCGGCTTTACTCGAATCATATCCATTAAGAGTCATAGGAATTTTTGTTATAGCTGAGGATTGATCTGTTTTAGACCTACCTCCATTACAAGCCACTACAATCAAAGCGATTCCAATTAAAAATAAAAAGTTTTTCATAGTGATAAGATTTAAAGGTTAAATAAACTTGTTTTCTTTTCCCTAAAATTCCACAATCCATTCAAGCTTTCCAACGTATTTTAGCCTTTTTAATACCGTAAAAACACCCTATTTAAAACCGGGTTTTTACGCAACGTATTGCTGTTGCATTAACGGATATTTGAGATTTCAGCCAAACCAAAAACCTCGAAACCATGTACATTGTACGCAACCTCAATTATGCCAACCGTAAGAATCCGGCCTGGCAGCGGGCCAACAACCGCGCCAGGCGCCAATTAGACCAACTGCTGCTGAAAGAAGCACTTAAAATACTCCCGGCTTTGCTGCTGTGTAAAACCAGGCAGTATCATCATCTGGTATCGGCCCTGATCATCACAATGCTCTTTTTTTGGAGAAATGTTGCACGCAAACAAATTCTGCCGATGCTTCTTTTATCGCCCCAAAAATGGTAATGCACAGCAATCAGGTGTTGGGTTAGTGCTGAAGTAACTTGCTTTGGTTGTGCGCTACGAAGCCGAATGGTTTAAATTTTTTAAAGAAAATTTTACAAAGAGCAAACTGAATTTGTTTTACATAAGTATATCTTACCAACTATATTTTAATGACCATGCCAATTGATATTGCCACCCAGGAAGCCAAAGCAGGTTACCTGGATTACAAACTGTTTTCAGGCAGCCTGGACGAGTTGCCTAAAACCAGTAAAACCGTCATCAGTACCTTAAACCAATAGTCTTTTTGCATGGCCGAAAAGGATTTAAAGTTTAAGCAGGCCTTGCAGCAATCGGATGTATTACTGCCGGACGGCGTTGGTATTGTGGCAGCCGTAAAATTACAGACAAACCGCTACATCCGTAAAATTTCGGGTTCTATGGTACATGCACATTTGTTAAACCGGTTAAACCAAACCGGCGGGCGTTGCTTTTACCTCGGTTCGTCTATATTGACTTTAGAAAAACTGCAGCAGCATTTAACTACCGAATACCCGGCAGTACTGGCTGGCTTTTATTCACCGCCGTTTAAAGCCGTTTTTTCTGCGGAAGATAACGAAGCGATGGTTAAAGCCATTAATACTTACCGGCCTGATGTTTTGTTTATCGGGATGACCGCACCCAAACAAGAAAACTGGGTAGCAGAACACAAAGCCAAACTGGATGTACCTATTATTTGTGCCATCGGTGCCGTGTTTGATTTTTATGCCGGAACGGTAAAACGCCCGGGCAAATTATGGGTTAAGTTTGGATTAGAATGGCTGGGCCGTTTTGTGAGCGAACCCAAACGCTTGTGGAAAAGATATTTGTATTACGGTCCGGTTTTTTTGTTTTTGCTGATTAAATACAAGCTGTATTTTAAGCATTTTAAAAACTAATCCGGGTTCTAATTTCGACTTTTATTTTTATTTCTTATAATCCAATTGAGCATCTCTCCCCGGATGCTTTTTTTATGCCTGTAAAATTGGCATTTCCTTTTTAATTGTAAGTATGATACCGTAAAAACACCTTGCAATTTAAGGTGATTGAGCGGTAAAGATTGGATGTTTTGATGTGGAGATTTGAGGTAATCAACCAATTGTTAAAAATTAAAATTAAAGAAAATGAGCCGGGATGAAATTATCAGCTTAGCTGCTGAACAAGTTGGAATTACGGAAAGTCCTCCGGATTCAAATTGTACAAAGTATGGAAGATGGTTTGGCCTGGATGGCAACAAGTGGTGCGCCATGTATGTTAGCTGGGTTTTTGATCAAGCAGGTTATCCATTAGGGTATATTGATACCGATAAAGGCTTCAGCAGTTGCCAGTCGGGATATGAACATTGGCATAGAACAGGAGAAATAACTGCAAATCCAAGACCGGGAGATATTGTATTGTTTGATTGGGATCATGACGATCATTGCGACCACACCGGTATATTTTTGAAATGGATTGATGCAGGTTTTACTTTTAATAGTTACGAAGGAAATACATCTCACGGAAACAATTCAAACGGAGGAGAAGTGATGCTAAGGTTAAGATACAAGAGTTCTGTAAAAGCATTTGTTTCTCCTGAAGTTTTGGATTCAGTTATCAATCAAATTTAAATTAGAAAAACACATAAATTACAAAATCATGTTATTATTTAATTAAAACCACGAACAGCTAAATGTTGGTGACATTAAGGCTGAATTAGAAAACGTTGATCATACAGAAGTCTTATCAACAAAAGAATTGGAAAACGAGTTGGGTGATTACTACAATCAGGCATTAAAACTTGAAGGGAATAAATATCAATTTACCACCAAGTTTGCTAATGCTGCAACTGATAATTTCTTAGTTTCCGAATCCTTTTTTCCAAAAATAGGGCAAGACATCCTTGAAGCAATTAAGAAATTTGTATGCGGAAAAGTGGATGGTTCTTCTACCAGTAGCGAAATAATTGATGTAATTCTGGATGCTATAGTAAGTATTATACCTGGAGGTATCTTGTTGAAGCCTATTGTAAAGAAACTGGTTAAGTATATACTTTCAATTGGAATCAGCAATTTTTGCAGTACTTAAATTTTCAATAAAAGTAATTTTTAAATTTATTATTATGAAAGCAGGAGCAGGAATAGGTGCAATTAGTCTGTTAATCGGAATGGTTTTACTGATCGGAAATAAAACAGGTTGCTGGCCAACCAGCATGATTCACAATCACCAGCTACCGCAACCGGTCCGCCGACCGTACCAACTTTTCATCCCTGTTAATCCCCCGAATAGCGAGAAAGACCAGCACAATGGCGATGGAAGGCAAAATCATGCCCAAACCATAGTTTTCGGAACGTAAGGTAACATCACCGGCGACGGTTTTAACAGTTTCGGTAAGGTAAAAGCTGTAGCCAATGATCAGCACGATCACAATATAGCAATAACTGGCTTGCTGTTTCCGGTTCCGGTACAAAAAAATACCTGCTAAAGGAAGCAAGGCTGCTACAACAGTTGCGATGCTCAACATCGTAAAAGAGGAAGTTTTGGTGCGCACGCCGTTGATCACTTCATAAATCCCGGCCGCGGTAAAGCTGTCGGCATGTCCGTTCAGGATCAGGTTGTTGATCACTGGGAAAATAAACAGGGCCAGCAGCACCAAACCGGCCAGCAGCAAATAAACGCTTTGTATTCTTTGTATCATTTTTACAGGGGTAAAAGAAGCATGGCAAAGATAAGATTGTTTGTAAAATAATTTTAGCCCGCAACTGCTTTTCAGCTTTTCTTATCTTTGCAGAAGTGGAAGTAAAACAACGGTATTTTGCAGAACTGGCTTTTGACGGCAGCAATTACCATGGCTGGCAAATCCAGCAAAATGCAGTAAGCGTGCAGGAAGTTTTTAACAAAGCTTTACAAACTTTGCTGCGTCAGCCAGTTGAAACAATTGGTTGCGGACGGACAGATACAGGCGTACATGCAAAGCAGTTGTATGCGCATTTTGATGTAGGGCAGGAAGGTGCGGGGTGCGGGGTGCGGGGTGCGGGCCATGAGCAATCAGCAGTCAGCAGTCAACGATTAGCAGTCGGCGATCAGCAATTGGATGTCAGCAATCGGCAGTCAGCAATCAGCGACTTTGTATCAGCATTAGAAGACGGGAAGCTGAAAGCCGAAAGCTTAAAGCTAACAGCTTCCCTCAATGCCCTATTGCCCAAAGATATTGCCGTAAAAAGGATTGTCCCGGTTGCGGCAGATGCACATGCCCGTTTTGATGCCACGCTGCGCGCTTACGAATATCATGTCCATTTCGGCAAAGATCCCTTCAAGCAAAATTACAGTTGGCAATTGCGTGATTTTCCGGATGTGGGATTGATGAACATAGCCGCAAACATCATCAAAGAATACCGCGACTTCAGTTGTTTCAGTAAAAGCAATACGCAGGTAAAGACCAATTTTTGTGCGATAAAAGAAGCATTCTGGGTGGAGAAAGGTGATGGCCTGGTATTTCATATTTCGGCAGACCGTTTTCTGCGGAACATGGTGCGCGCCATTGTTGGCACTTTGATCGCCGTAGGCAAAAAAGAAATGGAACCGGAAGTGGTAAGGGCAATCATCGAAAGCAAAAACCGAAGCAACGCTGGCGTTTCTGTTCCGGCTTGCGGTTTATATTTAACTAAGGTGCATTATCCTTATATTTCCTCAACCTAAAACAATCTACCAAAGTATAAATTTAACTTACTCACAACTCACAACTCACAACTCACAACTCACAACTCACAACTCACAACTCACAACTCACAACTCACAACTCACAACTCACAACTCACAACTCACAACTCACAACTCAAAATGGCAGCAGTAACCGGAAAAGCGCTTGATGTAAAACTACTGGGCAGGGTATTGCAATATGTGAAACCTTACCGCAGGCAATTTATCTGGGCGGCTTTGCTCACGGTTTTGATGGCTGGTTTATCGCCGATCCGGCCATTCCTGATCCAGATCACCGTAGATCGTTATATTTTAAATGCTGATTTTAATGGTTTGGTCAGGATGAGTGCGCTCATGCTGCTGCTGTTGGTTGTGCAATCTGCGGTTCAATATTTCCAAACTTACCTTACCAATGCTTTGGGCCAATCGGTCATCCTCGATCTTCGGACCAATGTTTTTAACCACATTACCCGTTTAAGGTTAAAATATTTTGACCATACACCCATCGGTGTGTTGATCACCCGTGCGGTTTCTGACCTGGAAACCATTGCCGATATTTTTTCGGAAGGTTTGATTTCCATCATCGGCGACATGCTGCAACTGATCGCACTAATTGGGATCATGCTTTATACGGACTGGCGGCTAACCCTCGTCACTTTAATCCCAATGCCGCTGCTGATGCTGGCCACGTACTGGTTTAAAGAAGCGATCAAAACCTCTTTCCAGGAAGTGCGCACGCAGGTTTCGCATCTGAATACTTTTTTGCAGGAACATATTTCTGGGATCAGTGTAATCCAGTATTTTGCAAGGGAAGAACAGGAAATGCGGAAATTTGTATCGGTAAATCAGAAATACCGGGATGCCAATATCCGTTCCAACTGGTATTATTCCATCTTTTTCCCGGTGGTGGAGATCATTTCGGCCATGTCGCTCGGCCTGCTGGTTTGGTACGGTTCTACGCGAATTCTTGTCGATCCGCTGCATGTTTCTCCGGGAACGATTACAGCTTTTATCTTGTATATCAATATGGTTTTCAGGCCGATAAGGGAACTGGCCGATAAATTCAACACCCTGCAAATGGGCATGGTTGGTGCCGACCGTATTTTCAAGGTTTTGGACACCGATGAAACAGCCGTTAACGAGGGCAAACTAACTCCGTCAAACATCCGTGGGGAAATTGAATTCGACCATATCTGGTTTGCTTACAATGAAGAAAATTATGTGCTAAAAGAAGTATCCTTTCATGTCAATCCTGGCGAAACTTTGGCTTTGGTTGGTGCAACCGGCGCTGGAAAATCATCCACCATCAATATTTTAAACCGTTTTTATGAGATCAGCAAAGGAACGGTTAAGGTTGACGGCGTAAACATCCAGGATTACGAATTGGGCTTTCTGCGTTCGCAAATTGCAACTGTAATTCAGGATGTATTTTTATTTTCGGATACCATTGCCAACAACATCAGCCTGAATAATCCGGCAATTAGTCGCGAAAAAATAATTGCAGCCGCAAAAGAAGTAGGCGCAGATGATTTTATCCGGCGTTTGCCGGGTGGTTACGATTATGAAGTGATGGAGCGCGGTTCAACACTTTCTGCTGGCCAGTCGCAACTCATCTCGTTTATACGTGCTTTGGTTTATGATCCGAAGATTTTGGTTTTGGATGAAGCAACCGCTTCCATCGATACCGAAACCGAAGAACTAATCCAGCAAGCGATATTTAAACTGATGAAAGGCCGTACTTCCATCGTGATTGCGCACCGATTGTCCACCATCCAAAACGCCGATAAAATTATTGTTTTGGATCATGGCGAGATCAAAGAAATGGGCACGCACCAGGAATTGCTCAAACTAAACGGCTTCTACAAACGCTTGTATGATCTGCAGTTTAATTCAACCGGGATAGCGAAAGTTGTTTGAGGAAAAGAAAGATTTTGAATTGAACTGAATATGATAACAGCGTCCGTTGATTTTAATATCATAAAGGAAGTGTTTTTTGAGTTATCCTAATTCATCAATTAATTGAGAAAGCTCAGCAGACGTTAGCACATCTTTAAAATATTTTGCTTTTAAACTATTGTATAATTGCATATCGCCTGTCCAAAGTTTGCCTTTTAAATGTATAGCTAATGCCACAAAAGGTGTATCTTTTGGGTCAATTGATGCTAAAAGTTCTTCGGTTTTCAGCAATAATTTTGAAGGAAGTAAACGCTCATCAATAAAGGTAATTTTATGCGTAAGGATTTGTTCCAGTTCTGCTAATTCTGAATTGGAAAGTTTGCTCAGCTTTACTAATTTATCGTGGTGGTTTTCTAATTCAGTTTTCAAAAAATTACAGCTAAAAAGTTGTATATTTTTCTCACTGTGCAGTATTAGTTTACCAATTCTGCTGCCAGAGCTTAATAAAGCACTAAAAACAATGTTGGTATCAACAATTATTTTCACTTGATGAGTTTATCCCGGTTTTCTGTCCACCAGTTTTTATTGATTTCAGCCGCCATTTTATCAATCTCATCTTGCTCAACTTGTACATTGGCAGTCAATTCTTTATAGCGGGCATAATCTAAAAAATCTTGTAAATCTTCAATTTTTACTGAAGGGGATAGCCTGACAATAATCTCATTTTCCGTTCTTTCCACTACCATAATATGGTTATTTGTCCGAAGATAATCAATTTTTGTGGCATCAATAAATAGCGGAACTTTTTGTTTAAACGCCTGTTCATCCATATATGCCAACCACCAAAACATTTAGCACAAAAGATACCGACCGCATCATCGAAATGGCTTGGGAAGACCGTACGCCTTTTGAAGCCATCGACTTTCAATTCAACTTAAAAGAACAGGAAACCATAGAACTGATGCGCCGCGAATTGAAACCGCAAAGCTTTAAACGCTGGCGAAAAAGAGTGCAAGGCCGCAGTACCAAACATTTACTGCTGCGCAATGAAACTATCAATCGTTTTAAATGCGACCGGCAAAGACAAATTACTTCCAATAAAATCAGTAAAAGATAATAGCTTAGCAAAAGCAGTTATAAATACTGCTTTTACGGCATGAAAAAACTTTTCTCCAATCTTACTTTCCAGGTGATTACCGCCATTGTCTTAGGTGTCATTGTCGGCATCAATTTTCCTGCTTTTTCGGCAACGGCAAAACTGATCAGTACTGTTTTTATAAACCTGATTATGATGCTCATCGCGCCGATCATCTTTTTAACCATCGTGCTGGGTATTGCCAACATGGGCGATATGAAAAAAGTGGGTCGCGTTGGCGGAAAAGCTCTGTTATATTTCGAGTTGGTTACCACGTTTGCGCTCCTTATCGGTCTGGTAGTTGCGAATATTGTTCAACCGGGAAATGGTGTAAACGTAAATGCTTCAGCCCAAGTAGGTAAAATTGCCGTTTACCAAAAAGCTGCTGCAGAGATGAAATGGACGGAGTTCATTACGCATATCGTTCCGCATAATATTACTGAAGCTTTTGCGCAAGGCGATATTTTGCAGATACTGTTTTTTGCCATACTTTTTGGTTATGGTTTAAATAAAATGGCTGGCGAAGGAAGTTCTATTTTACGCGGGTTGGATAAGCTTTCCAAAGTGTTCTTCAATATCATGAAACTCGTAATGCGGCTTGCCCCGCTTGGTGCTTTCGGCGGCATGGCTTTTACCGTTGGCACTTACGGCATCAGTGCTTTGTTGCCCATGGCCAAACTAATGGTTTGCGTTTATGTAACCATGATCCTGTTTATTTTTGTGGTTTTGAATGCGATTTGCCGGATTTATAAATTCAGTTTGTGGGCTTATTTAAAATTTATCCGGCAGGAAATATTGATTGTTTTAGGCACTTCTTCTTCGGAATCGGTGCTGCCAAGCATGATGCAGAAGATGGAACAATTTGGTTGTGCCAAGCCGGTTGTCGGTCTGGTGATTCCCACAGGTTATTCTTTTAATTTGGATGGCACCACGATTTATCTTTCTATGAGTGTCATTTTTTTGGCACAGGTTTTTCATATTGATCTTTCGCTGGTGCAGCAACTTACGATTATCGGGATTTTGATGGTTACTTCCAAAGGTGCGGCGGGTGTTACCGGCAGTGGTTTTATCGTGTTGAGTTCTACCTTGGCGGCTATAAAAGTGATTCCGGTGGAAGGGATTGCGATTTTGCTGGGCGTAGACCGGTTTATGTCGGAAGCGCGGGCGATTACGAATATGATCGGCAACGGGATTGCTACAGTTGTAATCGCTAAAAGTGAAAAGGAATTTGATGAAGTGAAGTATTTGAAAGCGATTCAGTGATGCTTCTTTTACCGGTGTTTTTTTAGGTAGATTTCCGGTTGCTATTTAGCCGCTTTGCCGCGTTAGGGATTGCAGTGGAAAGCCCGCAGCGTAGAGCGAGGACTTGGAACGGAAAGCCCGACCGGCCCGCCCTTCAGCGGCCGGTAACGCCCAAAAAGAAAAAGCCTCACCTAAATCCTCTCCAAAGAAGAGGACTTGAAAACCATGGCGCTTACTCCCTCTCCTTTGGAGAGGGTTGGGGTGAGGCAATTTTATGCCGGTAAAAGAAGCATGATAAAAGATGAATACAATTATTTCCTTTTACCAAAAAAAATTAGCTTTGCCTTTAATAAAGAAAACAACCATGAGCGTTCTCGTAAATAAAGATTCTAAAGTAATTGTGCAGGGTTTTACCGGTAATGAAGGTACTTATCATGCCGCCCAAATGATTGAATACGGAACCCAGTTGGTGGGTGGTGTAACACCGGGCAAAGGCGGGCAATCGCATTTAGACCGCCCGGTTTTTAACACGGTAAAAGACGCAGTTGACCAGACTGGTGCTGATGTTTCGATCATTTTCGTGCCGCCTGCTTTTGCTGCGGATGCGATTATGGAAGCTGCCGAAGCAGGCATTAAAGTTATCGTATGTATTACCGAAGGTATCCCGACGAAGGATATGATCCAGGTAAAAGAATATATTTCTGATCGTGATTGTAGGTTGATCGGGCCGAACTGTCCGGGAATTATTACTGCGGATGAAACCAAAATCGGGATCATGCCGGGTTTTATCTTCAAAAAAGGTAATGTGGGCGTGGTTTCCAAATCAGGAACGTTGACTTATGAAGCGGTTGACCAGGTTGTAAAAGCTGGTTTAGGTATTACAACAGCCATTGGTATTGGTGGCGATCCGATCATCGGAACACCAACCAAAGAAGCAGTTGAGTTATTGATGAACGATCCTGAAACCCATGGCATCATCATGATCGGTGAAATTGGCGGCGGCATGGAAGCAGAAGCTGCCCGTTGGATCCAAGCAAACGGAACGAAGCCGGTTGTTGGTTTTATTGCCGGACAAACCGCACCAGCCGGACGGCGCATGGGCCACGCCGGGGCAATTGTTGGCGGTGTTGATGATACGGCTGCCGCGAAAATGAAAATCATGCGGGAATGCGGTATCCGGGTAGTGGAATCTCCTGCGGAAATTGGCGCTGCCATGGCTGAGGAACTGGAGAAGAAAGGTTAAAGGTGGAAAGGTGAAGGGATAAAGGTTTGCCTTTATGATATTGAAAATCCTGGCTTTACGGCCGGGATTTTTTGGTTTTAGTCGCTTAGTCATCCCGAACTTGTTTCGGGATCCCTCTTGTTAGGCGCTGACTTTCCTTAGAGCTTTTGTTGGTCGGGATTTAAAAATCCCGATCATGGAGTTTGGGATCTATGATCCTATTTTTTTGTCCGTTCTTTTTTCTTGATAAAAAAGAACCAAAAAATCAAGAATGCCGGATCGCCTCCGGGCGGCATTCAGCCCTACGCTCCTGGATGGTTACCTTTCTGGTTTTCATCTTTCTGGTTTCTTACCTTTTTGGCGTTGCAAAACAGGCGAAATGTTATCGAGGAAATGCGTATTACCTATTTCAATTATTAAACATGCTTTTATCAAACTTTAATATCCGCAATTAAGATATGCGCCCAGGTGCGTTGGGCCGAACGGGTGCGCGGACGAGCGATCAGCCGTTCTTGATTTTTTGTTTCTTTTTCATCAAGGAAAAAGAAAAAGCAAAGGGCCAAAGCCCGATTAAAATTTTTTGTATTTTAAGGCGTACCGCATTGTTTTTCTTTGTCCGTTTTTTTGCTTGATCAAAAGAACCAAAAATCAAGCATTTCGGATCACCTCCGGGCGGCATTCAGCCCCACACGCCTGGGTGGCTACCTTAAAGTTTTATACCTTTCTGGTGTCCAAAATAGACGTAATTTTATCATGAAATATTAGAAAAACTCTCTGTTTTTAAACGTATCTTATCCAATTGCAAGAGCCATCTGCTATGTATACGCCCAGGCGCGGTGGGCCGAACGGGTGCGCGGACGAGCGATCAACCGTTCTTGATTTTTTGGTTCTTTTTGATCAAGCAAAAAGAACGAAAAGAGGGCGAAGACCCGATCAAAAATTATCTATTTCAAGATTCTTCTTGCTAGGCAGCAACCTTTACGACGGGATACCGAAACGAGTTCTGCATGACAAAAAAGCCAAATACTTCTTTTATCAACCTAAATTTTATACCGATAAAAGAAGCATCCAATTCTCAAACAAAAAATCCAAAACCATTCGCCTCTTTTTTGTAACTTGTGATCAGAATCCAATTCATCATGATCTACAAACTTACTTTCACAGCATTGCTCTCAGCCTACTGTTTCCTCACGTTTGCGCAAACCTATCAGCCTGCTGTTTTTACCGATCCAAAAAGAATAGAAAAGATAGAAGCAACTTTCCCGATTATCGATCAGCTATATAAAGATTACGCAGAAAAAAATCATTTTCCGGGTTTAGTTTACGGCATTGTGGTTGATGGAAAATTGGTGCATACAGGCAATATTGGTTATACTGATCTCGCTACAAAAACCCCGGCTACGTCAAAATCTGCTTTTCGTATCGCTTCCATGACCAAAAGCTTTACCGCGATGGCCATATTAAAATTGCGCGATGAAGGCAAGTTGAAATTGGACGATCCGGCTTATTTGTACATTCCGGAAATGAAGAACCTACATTACCTCACCGAAGATGCTTCGCCCGTTACCATCCGGAATTTGCTGACACATTCAGCCGGTTATCCCGAAGACAATCCCTGGGGCGACCGGCAGTTGGCAGATACGGATCAGGAATTGATTGACCTGTACAAAAAAGGCGTTTCCTTTTCCACCAATCCCGGAAGCGGTTATGAGTACAGCAACTTGGGCTTTGCCACTTTGGGTTATATCATCAAAAAAGTTTCGGGCAAAACGTACGAACAATACATTACCGAAAATATTTTAAAGCCTTTGGGCATGGACCATACTTACTGGGAATATGCCAAAGTGCCCAAAGAACAACTGGCGCATGGCTACCGCTGGCTGGACAATAAATGGGTAGAGCAACCGCTGCTGCATGATGGTTCTTACGGTGCTATGGGCGGAATGATCACTTCCATGGAAGACTTTAGTAAATATGTTGCACTGCACCTTTCGGCCTGGCCACCACGCGATGATGCCGAAAATTTACCTGTTAAAAGAAGCTCAGTTCGCGAAATGCAGTTTCCCTGGGATATTTCCGCTTTGAATGCAAATGCAAAATTGACGAACGGGCGGGCTTGTCCCAACATAACAGCTTATGCCTACGGACTGCGTTGGATGAAAGATTGCGACAACCGGGTTTACATTGGCCATACCGGCGGCTTGCCCGGTTTTGGCAGCAATTGGAATATTTTGCCGGAATATGGCATCGGTGTTGTTTCGTTTGCTAACCTCACTTATGCCAATGCCGGTGCCGCTAATAAACAGGCTTTAGATACTTTGCTTGCCCTTTCGGGGATCAAACCGAGGTCTTTGCCGCCTTCTGCCATTTTAAACCAGCGCAAAAACGAACTGCTGAAACTGCTGTCCGATTGGGACAATGCCAAAAGCAGTGGCATTTTTGCCCAAAACTTCTGGTTGGATTATTTCCCCGAAAAATTAAAAGCAGAAGCCACAGAAGCCTTTGCCAAAGCAGGAAAGATCATTTCGGTGGGGGAATTTGTGCCCGAAAACCAGTTGCGCGGCTATTTTATGATGAACGGTGAAAAAGCCAATCTCAAAATCAGTTTCACTTTGACACCTGAAAACCCGGCTTTGATCCAGGAATATCATTTGGATGTGGTGGGGAAGTAGGATAGAAGTAGAAAAGTTTTTTTGTCATTCCGATGAAAGAGGAATCTTCTTTCAAACAGTTCCTATCATTTAATATTTGATGAAGATCCCTCCCTTCGGTTCGAGATGACAGAAATGTGAAATGATAGCAAGTGATGCTTCTTTTATCGGTATAAAATTGATAGCCCAGTCACCTAAAAATCCATGCAGCAGACCAAATAGGAATTTACGATTCTTCAATTATATATTATCTTGCAATCATTAAATCTTATCCGGCTACATGTCCAAACAGCTTATCAACCAATATTACAACAATTTAGATCGCGCTATACAATTCGGAAAATCGACCAATGAAACGGCCATCCGTAACCATTTCTGGGTTTTGTTGAATGAATATGCACGCAAACAAAATTATGAAGTAGTTACAGAAGTTTGGTGCCAGGGTACAAAAGGAAAAAAAGTAAGGCCGGATGGCATTGTGCGCAACCTGTTTGGTTTGGATATTGGTTTGTGGGAAAGTAAAGACGAGAAAACCAGTATTGATGACGAGATCAACCTAAAAATCAAAACGGGTTATCCGCTTACCAATATTTTGTTTGAAGACAGCGCTACAGTTGTTTTATATCAGCGCGGCGAAGAAACCATGCGCATCCCAATGCGCGATGCGGATAAGTTGCATACCTTGATTACTGCTTTTATCAGCTTTAAAAACGAAACCGTTTACAAGTTTGAGGTTGCGCTGGAAAATTTTAAAGCTGATATTCCGAAAATTGTAGAAGCGTTGCGCAGCAGGATTGAAAGCACCGGCCAAACCAATCCAGGTTTTACGCAATCACGCGACACTTTTTTAAAATTATGTAAAGCAGAGATCAACCCGGAAATTACGCTGGCCGATGTGCGCGAAATGATGATCCAGCATATCCTGACCAGCGATATTTTTAACCGCATTTTTAACGATCCTGATTTTCATCGCCACAATACCATTGCCCGCGAACTGGAAAAACTGATCGAAGCGTTATTTACCTACAGCGAACGCCGAAATTTGCTGGGCGATATCGAGCATTATTATACAGCCATCAGTGCTGCGGCTTCCGAAGTAGTGGACCATCACGAAAAGCAGAAGTTCCTGAAAGTTTTATACGAGAACTTTTACAAGGTTTATAACCCAAAAGCGGCCGACCGGCTGGGCGTGGTTTATACGCCAAACGAAATTGTAGCTTTTATGGTAGAAAGTACCGATTACCTGCTGCACAAACATTTCGGCAAAACGCTGGCGGATAAAAACGTAGATATTTTAGATCCGGCAACCGGCACGGGCACTTTTATCACCAGTATTATTGATCATATCCCCAAGCATTTGCTGGCCAACAAATACAAAAACGAACTGCACGCCAACGAAGTTGCTATTCTGCCTTATTACATTGCCAACCTCAACGTGGAGTTTACTTTCAAACAAAAGATGGGTTATTACGAGGAGTTTCAAAATTTGTGTTTTGTAGATACTTTGGACAATGTAGCTTCATTAAAATTTGCTAGAAAAGATGTTGGCCATCAAGCAAATATGTTTGGTTTAACTTCCGAAAATAGCGAACGGATAAAAAAGCAGAACGAAAAGAAGATTTCCGTTGTAATTGGCAATCCGCCGTACAATGCCAATCAGGCAAACGAAAACGACAACAACAAAAACCGCGAATATCCCATTATTGATAAGCACATCAAAGAAACTTTTATTAAACAAAGCACGGCACAAAAAACAAAAGTTTATGATATGTACGCCCGCTTTTACCGCTGGGCAATGGATAGGTTAGACAACAACGGCGTAATTGCTTTCATTACCAACCGCAGCTTTATAGACAGCCGTACTTTTGATGGTTTTAGAAAATGCGTGGAGCAGGATTTTAGTAATTGTTATATTGTAGATACCCGGAGCGATGTGCGCGCCAATCCTAAAATTGCCGGTACAACACACAATGTTTTTGGCATACAAACAGGTGTGGCCGTTATGTTTTTGGTGAAGAAAGCTCCTTCCTCAACAGAAAAACCGGGCGACGAAGCCAGACGTTGCCGAATAGAATACATTGATATGCCAGACGAATGGCGCAAAGAAGAAAAGTTAAACTGGTTTAAAAACAACCGGTTAGAAACGATTCCATTTGACCGAATTGAACCGGATAAAAACAGCAATTGGATTAATTTGGCTGACAGTGATTTTGGAAGTTTAATACCAATTGTAAGTAAAGATGCAAAAGCAGGAAAAGATAAAAGTACTGTATTTGAACTTTATACAAGTACAATTAAGACTAATAGAGATGAATGGGTTTTTGATTTTAACAAGAAATCTTTATTAAAAAAAATCGATTTTTTTTTAAGTGAATTCAATCAGCAAATTCAATCTAAAAAGGTTAAGGATAATGAATTAAACTATAAAATTAAGTGGAGCAGTACATTAAAGGAAGTACTTAAAAGGGGCAAGACAATAGCTATAGATCCAAAAAAAATAATAGAAATTCCATCAAGGCCTTTTATTAAAAGTTATTTTTATTCTGAAAAAGGATTAAATGATCGACTTACTGATAACCATTATAGAATAAAAGGTTTTGAGTTATCAAATGATAATTTGATGATTAATATGCCAGGAGAGAGTGGGTTAAAACCATTTCAAATTATTGCAACAAAACAGATTCCTGATTATAGTTTACTTGAAGCAACCCAATGCCTTCCACTTTACCGTTACGACAAATCCGGCAACCGGCAAGACAATATCACTGATTGGGCTTTAAACTTGTTCCAAAATCATTATCAACCTAAAGCCAATTCGGATGCTTCTTTTACCGGGCAAAAGTTGATAAGCAAAGAAGATATTTTCCATTATGTTTACGCTGTTTTACACAATCCAACTTACCGCAAAAAGTACGAACTGGATTTAAAACGCGAGTTTCCGCGCCTGCCCTTGTATCCCGATTTTTATGCCTGGCAAGCTTTAGGCAAACAACTGATGGATTTGCACATCAACTATGAAACCGCAGAACCTTTTCCGCTCAAATTAATCGAAACCAAAGCCGAAATAAAACAAGAGAAGCAAAAAGCAATGTTCAATTTTGAGGAACCGCAGCCTTTGCTCACCAAACTGCCCAAACTAAAAGTAAAACTAAAAGCCGACAAAGAAACCGGTATGATTGAACTGGACGAGCAAACCACATTAATTGGTGTGCCAAAAGAAGCATGGGAATACAAGCTCGGCAACCGCTCTGCCCTGGAATGGGTTTTAGACCAGTACAAAGAAAAGAAACCGAGCGACCCAACCATTGCCGAAAAATTTAACACTTACCGCTTCGCCGATTATAAAGAACAGGTAATTAACCTGCTAAAAAGAGTATGCACCGTAAGCGTGGAAACGATGCGGATCGTTGGTGAGATGGAAAAATTAGTGGAATAAATTGATTTACTAAATAAATTAGTATATTTGACTTGTGGAAAGCAGGGGTTTGTCGATTTATTGATTTACAGATAGAAAAATCTATAACTGATGAGGTTGAAATAAATTTTAAGGCAGCATTAAAGTATAATATCATGGAAGAACAATATACAAGCATACCATTACCTAATTTTAAGTTTTCAGAAGTTGTTGCGAGAAAAGCAAAAGCTTTCTTTGATTCTGAAATTGACATAACATATATTCAAATTGAAGGAGACACTAATAGTATTTATAATCATTTGTTAGTACTTAATAATGATCAGGATAGGATTCAGTTTGTAGGCTATTTAATAAATGAAGTTATTGAATCAGTTATTAAACATAAAGTTAGTTGTAAAAACTTAGATTGTCCGGTGGAACTGGATTCTCAAGAGTTGTTATATTTTCTTTACGGCAAATTAGATGAGTATGGAATCCAGACAAATCCAGAATCTTTTACAACTGATGAAATAAGAAATAATAATAATATCCTTAACCAGATTAATTATAAGTTGGATGAGCTTAAAGCTGGAGATAATGTCATATATGATGAAATAGAATCCTTAAAAATAGAAATAGAATCTTTAAAAGGGCTATATCCACTTGGTAAAGAGAAATGGGGCCAGCTCTTTAAAGGTATAATGATTGAAAATTTATCAAATAAAGGCATAGATAAAATATTAGCTGCAATAAGTCCATATTTTATAAATTTATTTAATGAATCATTTAAGCTATTACTTGAAAATGTGCATAAGATGTGATAAAGGCAAATGGCTTTAAAATGAGTGCTTCAAATATAGAATGGACGGAATTAACTTGGAACCCGGTAACTGGTTGTAATAAAATCAGTCCTGGCTGCAAGTTCTGTTATGCCGAAGTGATGTCCAGGCGTTTAAAAGCTATGGGTATTGAAAAATACAAAGATGGTTTTAACATTCGTACACACACCAATGCTTTGAATATTCCTTTTACATGGAAAAAATCAAAAGTAGTTTTTGTAAACTCCATGAGCGATCTTTTTCATCCTGAAGTTCCTGTTGAATTTATTAAAGCTGTGTTTGCTGTTATGAACAAAACACCGCAACATATTTATCAAGTTCTTACTAAAAGATCTGAAAGATTACTTGAATTATCAACTGAACTAAACTGGACAAGTAATATCTGGATGGGTGTATCAGTTGAAAGCGAAGACTACACTTTCCGGATAAATGATTTATCTAAAACGAACGCAGTAATTAAATTTCTATCCATAGAACCTTTAATTGCACCAGTTAGAACTTTAGATTTAGAAAAAATTGATTGGGTAATAGTTGGAGGGGAATCTGGCCATAAAGCGCGGCCTATTCAAAAGGAATGGATTGATTTTGTTAAAAGGAAATGTGAAAAAAAAAGCGTAGCATTCTTCTTTAAGCAATGGGGGAAACCAAAATTTAATATTAATCCATTAGATCCAACTATTTTATCAGAACATCCGCAACATGCTAAAGGTGGCTGTCAACTTGATGGAAATGTATATCGGCAAATGCCAGTTAAAGTAGCTTGATAAACCCCATACTTCTTTTATCAGCATAAAGTCAACACCATGCTGCTTTCAAACTCAAGGCCGGGATTTGGCGTTACTAACATATCAACAAACAAAAAAATGGAATACAATAAGTTAACACCAGAAGAAGAATACGTCATCCTGCAAAAAGGTACCGAACGGCCTTTCATTGGCGAGTACACCGATTTAAAAGAAGTCGGAACTTATGTTTGCCGCCAGTGCAACACGCCGCTTTATACTTCGGATACGAAATTTGAATCGCATTGCGGCTGGCCAAGTTTTGATGATGAAATCCCCGGAGCGGTCAAACGCGTTGCAGATCGTGATGGCAGGAGAGTGGAAATTGTTTGCAACACTTGCGGTGCACATTTAGGTCATGTTTTTACCGGGGAAAGGTTTACAGCAAAGAATACACGCCATTGTGTAAACTCTATTTCTATGAAATTTATCCCGGCAGCAGCATCCGTTTAAAGAAAAATGCTTCTTTTATACGATAAAAATTTATTCGTTCGGGTATTGTGGATAACTTTAACATTGTTTAAAACTTCATCTTCATTGCGGCTTTTTCAAGGTCTATATTTGTATCAAAGGAAAACGAAATAGCGTAAACCGGGGCATGTTATATAATTGTCTCTCTATATTAAAAATCACATAAAGTTATACCAATAAAAGAAGCCTTTCTAACAGGAGGGCTTTTTTTGGCGAATCATATTTCATAAACAAAGAATTTTTTAAAATGATTGCAAACCAGGAAGATGAAGTATTGCTGCGGGAAAACAAAGACCGTTTTGTTATTCTGCCGATCAACTATCCCGCCATTTGGGAAATGTACAAAAAGCACGAGGCCAGCTTTTGGACGGCCGAAGAAATTGATTTGTCTGACGACCAGAAACACTGGGACAGCCTAAGCGATGGCGAGCGCCATTTCGTTTCCCACGTGCTGGCATTTTTTGCCGCCAGTGATGGTATCGTGAACGAAAACCTGGCGGTTAATTTTATGAGTGAAGTGCAGGTTCCGGAAGCACGCTGTTTTTATGGCTTCCAGATCATGATGGAAAATATCCACTCCGAAACTTACGCACTGCTGATTGATTCGTACATCAAAAACCCGACAGAAAAAGACCGTTTGTTCCACGCCATTGATACTGTTCCTTGTGTGAAGAGAAAAGCGGAATGGGCTTTAAAATGGATCAACAACGGAAATTTTGCACAACGTTTGGTGGCTTTTGCCGCGGTAGAAGGTATTTTCTTTTCCGGTAGCTTCTGCTCTATTTTCTGGTTAAAAAAACGTGGCTTAATGCCAGGCTTAACTTTTAGCAACGAGTTGATTTCTCGTGATGAAGGCTTGCATTGCGAGTTTGCCTGCTTGTTGTACAGCATGTTGTCCAACAAGCTTTCTAAAGAAGAAGTGACCGAAATCATTGCCGATGCAGTTGTGATTGAAAAAGAATTTGTAACGGATGCGCTTCCGGTTCGGTTAATTGGCATGAACGCTGATATGATGGCACAATATATTGAGTTTGTGGCTGATCGCTGGCTGGTAGAATTAGGTTATGATAAATTGTACTATGCCACCAATCCGTTTGATTTTATGGAGATGATCTCTCTCCAGGGAAAAACAAACTTCTTTGAAAAACGGGTAGGCGATTACCAAAAAAGCGGCGTGCTGAACGTAGAAGCCAAAAGCCAGGCTTTTTCTATGGATGAGGATTTTTAAGGAAGCAATCAGCTATCAGCTTCTACATTGCTATAAATTAGATTATTTTACGTGGCATTTAAGCTGAAAGCTAAATGCTCAATTTAATATTCAAAATATGTTTGTAATAAAAAGGGACGGAAAAACAGAATCCGTAAAATTTGACAAGATAACGGCAAGGGTTGAAAAACTGTGCTACGGTTTAAACCCGGCCTTGGTTGATCCGATTGATGTGGCCAAAAAAGTGATCGAAGGTTTGTACGATGGCGTAACTACCTCCGAACTGGATAACCTGGCGGCAGAAACCGCTGCATCGTTAACCACGAAGCATCCTGATTATGCGTTGCTGGCTTCCCGCATTGCGGTTTCCAACCTGCATAAAAACACGCAGAAATCTTTTTCCGGCACGATGAAGAAACTACATGAATATGTAGATCGAAAAACAGGTAGGAATGCTTCGTTAATTGCAGATGATGTTTGGGCAGTGATCGAGCAAAACGCAGAACTCCTGGACAGCACCATTATTTACGACCGTGATTTTGGTTTTGATTACTTCGGGTTTAAAACGTTGGAGAAATCATATTTGTTAAAGATCGAAGGTCAGATTGTCGAACGTCCACAGCATTTGTATATGCGCGTAGCCGTTGGTATTCACAAACAGGATGTGGAAAGTGCCATTAAAACCTATCATTTAATGAGTGAGCGTTGGTTTACACACGGTACCCCAACTTTGTTTAATGCCGGAACGCCAAAAGCGCAAATGTCTTCCTGCTTTTTGTTGACCATGCAAGACGATAGCATTGAAGGGATTTATGATACACTGAAACAAAGTGCTAAAATTTCTCAAAGTGCTGGTGGGATTGGCTTGAGCATCCACAATGTGCGTGCAACAGGTTCTTACATTAGCGGAACCAACGGAACCAGTAATGGCATCATCCCGATGCTGAAGGTTTTTAATGATACGGCCCGTTATGTAGATCAGGGCGGCGGTAAACGTAAAGGTGCTTTTGCTATTTATTTGGAGCCCTGGCATGCAGATATTTTCGATTTCTTAGATCTCCGCAAAAACCATGGTAAAGAAGAAATGCGTGCCCGCGACTTGTTTTATGCGCTTTGGGTTTGCGATCTGTTTATGAAAAGGGTTGAGGCCGACGGCAATTGGAGCTTGTTCTGTCCGCATGAAGCGCCAGGATTGCATGAATGCCACGGAGCAGAATTTGAAGCTTTGTACGAGCGTTACGAACGTGAAGGACGTGCCCGCAAAACCATCAAAGCACAAGAATTGTGGTTTGCGATTTTAGATGCTCAGGTAGAAACCGGCACACCGTATTTGTTATATAAAGATGCCGCCAACAGCAAATCCAACCAGCAAAACTTAGGAACGATCAAAAGTTCCAACTTATGCACCGAAATTATAGAATATTCGGCTGCCGATGAAGTTGCGGTTTGTAACCTGGCTTCCCTGGCCCTGCCCCGTTATGTGATCAACGGTCAGTTTGACCACGAAAAATTATATGAAGTAACTTATCAGGTAACGATCAACCTAAACAGGGTCATAGACCAAAATTATTACCCGGTAAAAGAAGCACAGAATTCCAATATGCGCCATCGTCCGGTTGGTTTGGGCGTACAAGGTTTGGCCGATGCGTTTATCAAACTGCGTTTGCCATTTGAAAGTGAAGAAGCCAAAAAACTCAACATAGAGATTTTTGAAACGATTTATTATGCGGCCATGTCGGCTTCAAAAGACCTGGCTATTAAAGAAGGCGCTTACGAAACTTTTAAAGGTTCGCCATTATCTAAAGGAAAGTTCCAATTTGATCTGTGGAACGTAAAACCGGACAGCGGCCGCTGGAACTGGGACGAACTGCGTACAGAAGTTGTAAAACATGGTGTACGCAATTCATTATTGGTTGCACCGATGCCGACTGCTTCTACTTCGCAAATCCTCGGCAACAACGAATGTTTTGAACCTTATACTTCCAATATTTACACCCGCCGTGTTTTGAGCGGGGAGTTTGTAGTTGTAAATAAATTCCTGCTGCATGACTTGGTTGCTTTAGGATTGTGGAACGGTAGCATGAAAGACAAGATCATCACTGCAAATGGTTCTATCCAGGATATTCCTGAAATTCCGGCTGACATCAAAGAGTTGTATAAAACGGTTTGGGAGATCAAAATGAGAAATATCATTGATATGGCTGCCGATCGCGGCGCTTACATTTGCCAGTCGCAATCCTTAAACCTGTTTGTCAATCAGCCAAACGCTTCCAAATTAACTTCTATGCATTTTTATGCCTGGAAAAAAGGTTTGAAGACCGGCATGTACTATTTAAGAACACAAGCTGCATCCCAGGCAGTTAAGTTTACGGTGGAAAACCAGGGCGGCAAAAATATGGAAGCTGTGATCCCGGAACACATTAGTGAGGTTGCAGAAGAAATCCCTGCCGGGCCAAATTGCTCCATGGATGAAGGTTGTGTAACGTGTTCTGCATAATCAATTAACGTGATGGGTTGAAAAACAGATGCTTCTTTTACCGCTATAAAATCATCATAAACAACAAGCGTTTCTCTCACCGGGAAACGTTTGTTGTTTACGATAAGTCATATTGATACTTCTTTTATCGGCATAAAATAATATTCCCCTAAATTAACATGGTTTTTGCAGAAAGGAAAACGATGAGCAAGCACGAAATTATTGGATGTGAACGTTGTAGTGTTCGGATAGAATGCAAAGCAAATTCTTTTACCAAGTGTCAGTGCAGCGAAGTGCAATTGACTTTAAACGAAATGGAATATATTGGCACCTGTTACGATGCTTGCCTTTGTGCTGCCTGCCTGCTGCAGTTACAGCAGGAATATCATCAAGGCTTGGTTAGACCAGAATAATATTTCATTGGAAAACATTAAGATTTAAATATAGTTTAGATAAGTTTGCGGGATTATTAGTATCTGCCAATGACGGAAACATACTAATTAATGCCTAAATTTGAATTTTAAAGCAGCAAAATGAGATTTTTTGAAGAAAAAAGAAGAGAGGTAATGCGGCATATTGAGAAATATATGCTGGAGAAAATGGATGAATACCTGAAACCTATAGATCAGATTTGGCAACCAGCTGATTTTCTTCCAGATTCATCAAGAGGTACATTTTTTACCGAGATCAAAGACTTACAGCAAAGTGCCGAAGGTTTATCTTATGATTTAATAGCTGTTTTAGTTGGTGATACGATTACAGAAGAAGCACTGCCGACTTATGAATCCTGGTTAATGATGGTCGAAGGGGTTTCTCATGGCGAAGAAGGCGGCTGGATGAAATGGACACGTCATTGGACAGCAGAAGAAAACCGCCATGGAGATTTGCTGAACAAATATTTATACCTTTCTGGCCGTGTAAATATGCGGATGATGGAAGTATCGACCCAATATTTAATTGCAGATGGTTTTGATATTGGCACTGGCCATGATCCTTACCGCAACTTTATTTATACTTCTTTTCAGGAATTGGCCACCAATGTTTCCCACCGCCGTGTGGCTAGCCAGGCCAAAAAGCACGGTGATACTTTGCTTTCTAAAATGTGCGGTGTTATTGCTTCTGATGAGGCACGTCATGCAAAAGCTTATATTGACTTTATAGGTAAAATATTTGAAGTAGATGCGAACGAAGCCATGATCGCTTTTGAAGATATGATGCGAAAAAAAATTGTTATGCCTGCACATTTTCTACGGGAAATGGGCTTAATGATGGGACAGACTTATGGCCATTTTACCGATGCGGCACAGCGTTTAGGCATCTATACAGCGGTAGATTATGTAGATATTATGAAACAATTACTTGTTGACTGGCAGGTAGAAAGTAGAAAAGACCTAAACGAAGCCGGAGAAAGGGCACGCGATTATGTAATGAAATTGCCTGATCGTTTGTTGAAGATTGCAGAGCGGATGAAAAATCCGGGACTGGAATACAAATTCAGCTGGATTAACGGATAAAATAAGGAAGCCTCTTTTACGAGGCTTTTTTTATGAAACAATTTAATTATACTTATATCAATTAAAATAGAAACACATGCCACTTACTCCACCATCAAAAGCTATTTCTCCTTTATCCAAAATTAAAACCGTTAAAGTTCTATATGATGGAACTCTACCTGGGCACGCAGAATTTTCAATAGCCCAGTTAGAGTTACATAAAGGGCCACCTGCGATGGGAATAAGGCATGATAGGAACGTTTGGAATTCTAATACAGACGAAAACGGATATCCTGTAGTTCGAGGAGGACGTCCCAGTTGGTTTATTTTACCTGACACTAATGCTTTATTAACTGAACTTAACAAGTTAAAAAGCGAAGGCAAACTAAACTTTTAGATAATAGTTTAGTTTGTATAGCCTTAAATATAGCTGTTAAATAGATATCTTTGCCAAATCATGAGTACGGCAGAACTGGCATTTAATTCAGGAGTAAGAACTTACAATAATTATGGTGCATGGCTACGCAAAAAATACAATGGCCAGCGTGTTTTTAAAGTAATTGTTGATGGTGGTTTTACCTGCCCAAACCGTGATGGTACAAAAGGTTTTGGCGGATGTACGTATTGCAATGTTGATTCTTTTACGCCTTCGGTTTCCCGTTCTACGCCTTCTTTACGAGAACAAGTGATCAAAGGAATGGAACGCGCCCGTACCGGAAACCGTGCCGATAAGTTCATTATCTATTTTCAACCCAACACCAACACTTATGCATCTGTACATTATTTAAAAATGATGTACGATGAAGCCCTTAGCATTGATCCGGAAAATATCGTTGGTTTGTCGGTTGGTACGCGACCTGATTGTATTGACGCTGAAAAAGTAGCTTTATTAGAAAGTTATACAGATCGTTTTGATGTGGATTTGGAAATGGGCATGGAATCTATTTATAACGATACGCTCAGTCAAATTAACCGTGGTTGTTCACATGAAGAATTAATTAAAGCGTTGGATTTAGTTAAAAATTCCAAGCTTGATATTTGTGTGCACACCATTTTTGGTTTCCCTTGGGAAACTAAAGAAATGATGCTGAAATACGCCGAAGAGATCAACCGTTTCCCCCAAATCACATTTGTTAAGTTTCATCATCTGCATGTTGTAGAAGGTTCTATCATGGGCGTAAAATACAGACGTGAGCCTTTTCCTTTATTTAGTTTGGAAGATTATACGGATTTTTTGTGTGAATTATTGCCGCTCGTCCGCCCGGACATTGTGATTCAAAGATTATTTGGATTATCAGATTGGGATTTATTAATTGCACCAAACTGGAATCTCCGCAAATCAGAAATACAATATTACATTGATCATGCGATCCAAAGCAGGGGAATCGTTCAGGGTTCAGCGTTAGTTTAGCTATTAGGTTTCAGCTGTCAGCCATGAATTATTAACTATATGCTTTCCTGCTTTGGTTCCCTATACTTCCCAAAAAGATCATCAATGGCTTTTGTGCGATAAGTAAAAATCTTTTTAACTTCCCTGTTTACTAAAACTGTGTTTGCTATCCGCCCAAAAACAGAATAAGGAACGGCATAATCCAAAATATCGTGCATTTTTACGCCGCCGGGGATTTCTGTAAAATGATGCTGATGGTGCCATAAAGCATAAGGGCCAAAAACCTGGTTGTCCACGAAATATTCATGTTCTTTTACATGCGTAATTTCCGTCATCCAATTCATTTTAATACCAAAAACGGGAGAAACATGATAAGTGATCAGCATACCGGGATACATTTTGGTGTCCTTAGTATAATTGGAAGTTACCTTAAAGTTCATCTCTTTCGGCGTAATGCGCGCTAAATTCAAAGGAGATGAAAAGAAATCCCAGGCATCAGCCAAAGGGATTGGTAAGTTTTGCCCAAATTCTAAGTGGTATGTTTTCACTCTTGTTCAACTACAAAACCTGCAAAGTGTTTATGCTGTTTTTAAAGTCCGTTCGGATTTGTATCCAAAAAAACAACCATGCTTCTTTTAGCATAGAAAAATTAGTGTCTCTGTTTTCTATCTTAGAGCCTGTTTAAATTTTGTCCAGCCTGTTTTTTATACTTCTTTTATGCCATAAAAACCTTTAATGTCTTGTGCATCGGGGTTTTTGGCTAAAGCCTGTTATTTGTTGTCCTTTGTCCACGGCCTGAAGGCCGTGGCAATTGCAGCTTAACAATAATTGAATTTTGCTAAACCAAATTGTTATTGGCAAATACAAAAAATATTATAAAACAAGGTGGCCAAATTGCCACGGCCTTCAGGCCGTGGGTTGCATAAGTCCAAGTGTTGGCTTTAGCCAAAGTGTCTGTAATGAAATTTAAATAGGCTTTTAAAAAACCAAAGGAGGTTTGTAAACTTTTATGCCTTAAAAGAAGCATAAAAACAGGGTGAATAAAGTTTGCACAATATTTACTGCACCATCTTATTGGCGCAGTAAGAACTGGCAAAAGCTTCTGGCTTCGCTTTAAAAACAAAACCCATACTTAAAATATAACCCATTGCTTCGTGCAAAGCCTGGTTAGATTTAAACATCGGGTTCGTATTGATATCGGCATGGACTTCCAAATCCACATCATATAAATCCAGCAAATCGCAAAGCTGATAGGCAATATCAATAGATTTTTGTACTTCGTTCAGCATCCGTTCTTTGATGCCCATTTTTTGGGAAGTGCGTTCTTGGTGGATGTACATGAAACCACCGCGCTGCTCCCGCAGAAAAACAATTACCGTAGCAAAATCAGTAACTGCACCTTTTACTTGCGAATCTGTGCCGATGCAAACTTTTAATTTGTTGCCCAGTTCGGTTTCCCGTTCTATGGTTCTTTCTACTTCTTCGATAATCGGCAGTTCGAGGATCTCGCCGCTAAATTTTCTCCAGGTCATAATCGTTTTTTAGTTTTAGATATGCAACCCTGAATGAGGTTTAACGAATTTAGGATTTATTATTTCATAAACCTATGATTTTAAAGTAATTAAATTGTTAACAAAGATAGGGTTGTTAACAAAAGTTTATTGAGTAATTGCTTTTTCTAATTGTTTAATAAGTATTTCTCTATCCATCGGATAACCGGCTTTTGATAATTCATATGAACCATCTTTTTTTATTAAAATGTAAGTTGGATAGCCTGTTCCTTTTACTTTGTCCATAATATCCTTGCTAAGTTGTTCATTAGCTAAAATATGAGTGCCTTCTAAATGAAAGTAGGCGATTAGCTCTTTCCATTTCTTTTCGTTTTTTAAATCGAAATTAGCAATGTAAAAATAGTCTAATCCTTTACCTTGAAATCGCTCTTTAATAACCTGGCTATTTTTCTCAATCTCCTGGAGGCACGGGCTACACCATGTTCCCCACATATCAATCAATACTGTTTTCCCTTTTGTCAGTTGTAAAACTTTTTGAAAACTGTTAATATTTACCCCGTTATTGTAGGCAAAAATCATTTTTTCGTTTATCAATTGTTTTTGCTTTTCTACTGTAGAATTAATTGTTGGTTCAAACCAAGCTATATATTTACTATTTGGATATTGGTTTTTAAATCTTTCAAAAATTGGCTTTAAATTTTCATGATTGGCTTCATTTATAGCTTCATTAAATAATACAGCGTATAAATATTCGGCTGACTTACCACTAAAAAATTTGTTTATAATTTTCTCTTTTAACAAATTTTTTCGATCGTTTTTAAAAGATATTTCTCCATCTGAAACTGAGTTATACCATTCTTTATAGAACTTTCCCGGGTTAGTTTCTTTTAAATCCCATAAAGCTTCTTTCTCATGTAACAGAAAATCATGAATAAGTAAACAATAATTATAAGCGTTTAAGGCTTTATCATTATTCAGATTTTTGATTGTAAAAAGACTATCTTGAACATGTTGCCATTTAATATAATTGTTTTTATAAGATTTGGATATGTAAAACTTATTATCTTCTTTAAAAGAATAATATTTCTCTGCAACATAATATTTCTGATTCGCTTCCCAATCCTTTAAAAATAGAGAATCAGGTTTATAAAGGTTTTTATATTTCTCAAAAATATTTATACGTAACGCAGCTTCTTTGTTAATAGCCGTTATAAAGCGAGATGGTGATGTATCATTATAAAAAATACGTAAATTTTGTTCTTTGATACCTGAGAGCATAGGCTGATTATTATTACTGCCTTTTCCTGTAACTTCTAAAACATTATTTTCTTGTTTAACATCAGCTTTTACAACCAGATCGTCTCCTGGTGATAAGTATAATTCAAAAGTTTTTTTAAAGTTTCCTATTTGATCAGTATTGTAAAAAAAACTTACAAAGCGGGGTTCAGTGATAGGAAAGGTATAAGAAGCTGACCCATTGTTGTCTAAAATTATGGAAAATGCAGGATTTTTAAAATAATTATAATTTAAAGGCGGATCGTGAAACCAAACATTTACTTTCTTGAATGGAGTGTTAGCTATTGTGAAATTTACTTTAGCTGTTTGTGCCATTGAAGTTGATACAAAAGTTACAAAATAAAAAAGGGTTATAAAAAAGTTTTTCATAGGATTGAACTTTAACCAATTTACGATTTATTCTTTGATAAAATTAGACCTATTTGGCCTTTTAAAAAAACTCCAGAGAAAGCCTCCTGAGCTTTTTACCCGATAAAAGAAGCATCAAAATTACCCAACAAGCTTTTTATACCGAATCCGTTTCGGTGCCACATCGCCTAAACGTTTCTTGCGGTTTTCTTCGTAATCTTATTGATCTAAATTTGTAATTCTAAAAAAATAAAAAGAACAAAAAATACCATAAATCTTGTTTTGTTATTTTAAAATCTATGAAGATTAATTATTTCCAGATCTTTAATTGTAATAAAATCTTTTTCATTATTGGTAACAAGTACACAATCTAAACTCAAAGCCGTAGCCGCAATAACAGCATCAGGCAGTTTAATCGTTTGGGCTTTACGCAAAGCTATACAAGTATCAATAATGCTTTTGTTTATTTCAATCACATTTGCTAAAGCTATAAACTCTTCAGTAGATTGGGTAGTGTACTTGTAACCTAAAAATTCGATATAGGTTATAAAAGATATAGTAAAGTTCTCATTAATAATATTCGTTAAAAACTGCAATCCCTTTTCCGGCAATTTTTTCATTTGCGCATCAATAAGCGTATTGGTGTCAATCAGGAATTTCTTTCCCATTCGTTACGGCTTTGGGTTAAATATTCTTGCATCTTTTCGCCTTCTTCCATACTAAGTGTACCGAAAAAATCAGAAGGTTTTTTTGTAGGTAAAATGGAGGCTGTAGTTTTTTTTACTTCGTCATCAATATAAAAAAGTACGTGAACTTGCTTGCCCACGTAATCGACCGGCAGGGATACGGCCATATCAAAGTTTGTTTTTTCTGGAGTTACTATTGTTTGTATCATATTGCGTTGTTCAATTATTAAAAAACTTACTGTCGCCTATGGTTTAAGTCGATCATTTAAGCTTTTAGGTTTACATCTATAATATAACTGAAAGATAAGTATTAATCAATGTTTCTTTTACTAACGAAAAATAAATTTGTAAAATAAGAAAAGTCAATACTGCCACTTTCAGCAAATACGGTTACCAAGTTTTACCCGATAAAAGAAGCATCCAACTATCCAACCAATTTCTTATACCGAATCCGTTTCGGAGCTACATCACCCAAACGTTTCTTTCGGTTTTCTTCGTAATCAGAATAATTTCCTTCAAAAAAGTAAACCTGCGAGTTTCCTTCAAAAGCCAAAATATGTGTACAAACCCGATCTAAAAACCAGCGGTCGTGGGAAATGATAACCGCACAACCGCCAAAGTTTTCTAAAGCTTCTTCTAAAGTGCGTAAAGTATTTACGTCGATATCGTTTGTCGGCTCATCCAGCAATAAAACGTTGGAACCTTTTTTTAAGTTGACGGCCAAATGCACCCGGTTGCGTTCGCCTCCAGAAAGTACGCCGACTTTTTTCTGCTGATCGCCTCCGTTGAAATTAAATTTAGAAACATAAGCACGAGAATTAACCGGACGATTACCGAGCAAAATCGTTTCCTGTCCACCCGTAATGTTTTCCCAAACCGATTTACCCGGATCAAGGTCATCGTGCATTTGATCAACGTAACCTAAAGCTACGGTTTCGCCTACGCGAAAAGTCCCGGCATCAGCTTCATCCTGGCCGGTAATTAAACGGAACAAAGTAGTTTTCCCTGCACCATTTGGGCCGATGATGCCAACAATTCCGGCTGGAGGAAGTGAAAAACTCAAGTTATCAAATAAAATTTTATCGCCAAAAGCTTTGGTTACGTTATTGGCTTCGATCACCACGTTGCCTAAACGCGGACCTGGCGGAATAAACAGTTCCAGTCTTTCTTCGCGTTCTTTGGTTTCTTCGGAAGCTAATTTATCATAATTAGAAAGCCGCGCTTTGCCTTTGGCATGACGGCCTTTTGGCCCCATCCGAACCCATTCCAGTTCGCGCTCCAACGTTTTCTGGCGTTTGCTTTCCGTTTTTTCTTCCTGCAAAAGACGTTTTGATTTTTGCTCCAGCCAGGAAGAATAATTCCCTTTCCACGGAATGCCTTCCCCACGATCTAATTCTAAAATCCAACCGGCCACATTATCTAGGAAATAACGGTCATGCGTTACGGCAATCACTGTTCCTTTGTACTGTTTTAAGTGCTGTTCCAACCAATCGATAGATTCGGCATCCAAATGGTTTGTAGGCTCGTCCAGCAACAAAACATTCGGTTCCTGCAACAATAATCTGCACAAAGCAACCCGGCGACGTTCCCCGCCTGACAATGTGGCAATCTTTGTTTCCGGTTCCGGGCAGCGCAAAGCATCCATGGCCCGCTCTAATTGTACGTCTAATTCCCAGGCATTGGTCGCATCAATTTTATCCTGTAGTTCCCCTTGGCGCGCCAGCAGTTTGTCCATCTCATCCGCATCTTCATACACTTCGGGCAAACCAAATTTTTCATTGATGTCTTCGTATTCTTTTAGAATAGCAATAGTTGCCGCAACGCCTTCTTCCACAACCTCTTTTACTGTTTTTGTGGCATCTAATTCGGGCTCTTGTGCGAGATAACCAACTGAATATCCGGGCGAAAAAACCACATCTCCCTGGTAAGCTTTATCCAACCCGGCTATGATTTTCAACACAGAAGATTTTCCGGAACCGTTTAAACCGATCACCCCAATTTTTGCCCCATAAAAGAAGCTTAGGTAAATGTTCTTTAAAACCTGTTTTTGCGGCGGATAAATTTTGTTTACACCCGCCATAGAAAATATAATTTTCTCGTCTGCCATTATTTCTGCTTTAATATTTTTACCATGCTAAAGTAGCCACAAAGTAGTAAAAATGGATACATTAGATTATTGTTGTAATGATTGTTGCTTAATGGCGTAATTGTTGATAAATTTATACCTGAAACCCTTCTCTGTTCGTATTTAATAAACTTATTTATAGATTAGTGTTTTCCTTTATTTGAAAAATATATTATGGAAGCTAAATTTTCGCCCCGTGTAAAAGATGTTATTTCCTATAGCAGAGAGGAGGCCTTGCGTCTCGGGCATGATTATATCGGAACAGAGCATTTGTTGTTAGGATTAATTCGCGACGGTGATGGCGTTGCGATAAAATTATTGAAAGGATTACGTGTTGATACAACGCGGTTAAGGCGTTCTGTAGAAGATGCTGTTAAAGGAACTACCGGAACTACTGTGAACATCGGCAGTATCCCGTTAACCAAACAGGCAGAAAAAGTATTGAAAATCACTTACTTAGAGGCAAAAATATTTAAAAGTGATTTGATCGGGACAGAGCATCTCTTGCTGTCTATTTTAAGGGATGAAGACAATATCGTTTCCCAAATTTTAGCGCAGTTTAATGTGAATTATGAATTGTTTAAAGCTGAAGTAGAATCAGGTAAACATGATGTTACCGACGAACTGCCCGGGTCATCAACCGGAGGAGATGATGATTTCCGTGATGAAGAATCCTTTAGTCAACCTAAAAAAGTGTCAGACATCAAATCAAAAACACCGGTATTAGATAATTTCGGCCGTGATTTAACCAAAGCAGCCGAAGACGGAAAACTGGATCCGATTGTAGGCAGGGAAAAAGAAATTGAGCGTGTATCACAGATTTTATCACGTAGAAAAAAGAATAACCCGATTTTAATCGGTGAACCGGGCGTTGGTAAATCTGCCATCGCAGAAGGTTTAGCCTTGCGGATTGTACAGCGTAAAGTTTCCCGTGTGTTGTTTAATAAACGTGTGGTTACTTTGGATTTGGCTTCGTTGGTTGCCGGGACAAAATATCGCGGACAGTTTGAGGAGCGGATGAAAGCAGTAATGAACGAGCTGGAAAAATCCCCTGATGTGATTTTATTTATTGATGAAATCCATACCATTGTTGGTGCTGGTGGCGCTTCCGGTTCACTGGATGCTTCCAATATGTTTAAACCGGCTTTGGCCCGTGGGGAAATCCAATGTATTGGTGCCACAACTTTAGACGAATATCGCCAGTACATTGAAAAGGATGGTGCTTTAGACCGTCGTTTTCAAAAAGTAATGGTTGAGCCGGCCACGCCAGATGAAACAATTGAGATTTTAACACGAATAAAAGACAAATACGAGGAGCATCACGGAGTTACTTATACAGATGAAGCAATTTTAGCCTGCGTTTCTTTGACTTCACGTTATATTACAGACCGCTTTTTACCGGACAAAGCAATAGATGCTCTGGATGAATCTGGCTCTCGTGTCCATCTAACTAATATTCATGTTCCGCAAAATATTTTGGATATTGAGCAAAAGATCGAGCAAATTAAGCTAGAAAAGAATAAAGTAGTCCGTAGCCAAAAATATGAAGAAGCTGCAAAATTGCGCGATACAGAAAAGCATTTGCTGGAAGAACTGGAGCAGGCAAAAGCAGCATGGGAAGCAGAAACAAAATCTAAACGCTATACGGTAACTGAGGATAATGTTGCAGAGGTTGTTTCGATGATGACAGGGATTCCGGTTCAGCGTGTTGGACAGGCCGATAGCCAGAAATTGCTGAACATGTCTGATAAAATTGCAGATAAAATTATCGGTCAGACTGATGCGATCAAGAAGCTGACCAAAGCGATACAACGTACACGTGCCGGATTGAAAGATCCCAAAAAACCAATTGGTTCATTTATATTCCTTGGCCCAACGGGTGTTGGTAAAACTGAATTGGCAAAAGAACTTGCCCGTTTCATGTTTGATACAGAAGACGCTTTGATCCAAATCGACATGAGCGAGTACATGGAGAAATTTGCAGTTTCCCGTTTAGTTGGTGCGCCTCCGGGATATGTGGGTTATGAAGAAGGCGGACAATTGACCGAAAAAGTACGCCGGAAACCATATTCAGTAATTTTGTTGGACGAGATTGAAAAAGCCCATCCGGACGTATTTAACATTTTGTTACAAGTATTAGATGAAGGACAATTAACGGATTCTTTAGGCCGTAAAGTTGATTTCAGAAATGCAATTGTAATTATGACTTCCAACATTGGAGCGCGCCAGTTGAAAGATTTCGGTCAGGGTGTTGGTTTTACAACTGCTGCCAAAGTTGATCAGGCTGATGCACATTCAAGAGGTGTGATTGAAAATGCTTTGAAACGTGCTTTTGCACCAGAGTTTTTAAACCGTATCGATGATGTAATTGTGTTCAACAGTTTAGGTAAAGAAGAAATCTTTAAAATTATTGACATCGAATTAAGCGCATTATTTGGACGGGTTCATAGTTTAGGTTTTGAAGTAAAGTTAACCCTTGCAGCCAAAGAATTTATTGCAGAAAAAGGTTATGATTCTCAATTCGGGGCAAGGCCGTTAAAAAGGGCTATCCAAAAATATTTGGAAGATCCGATTGCAGAAGAAATCCTGAAAGGTGAACTGTCTGAAGGTACTTTGATGGAAGTTGATTTTGATCAGGAAACCAAACAGATCACTATTAATGCAAAAGCTGCAGAAATTAATACAACAACACCTGAAGAAGAACAAACAGGCGAATAACCAGAAATAGACTTCAACAAAAAGTCCCGATAGTTTTGCTACCGGGACTTTTTTTATGCCATAAAAGAAGCATTACTGTTTTTCCATTTGGTCAATTACGGGTTGCGTAACGCCAACATTAGAAAACCCGCCATCGTGAAATAAATTTTGCATGGTCACCATTTTAGTCAGATCAGAAAAAAGAGTTACCGTATAATCTGCGCACTGATCTGCATCAGCATTACCAAGCGGCGACATTTTTTCAGCAAAATCAATAAAACCATTAAAACCTTTGATGCCGCCGCCAGCAGTTGTGCGGGTAGGAGACTGGCTGATGGTATTGATCCGAACATGTTTTTTCACCCCATATTGATAACCGAAATTGCGCGCAATACTTTCAAGCATGGCTTTGGTATCGGCCATTTCATCATAACCCGGAAAAATACGTTGTGCTGCAATATAGGTTAAAGCTACAACAGATCCCCACTCGTTAATCATGTCCTGTTTCATGGCAACTTGCAAAATACGATGCAAAGACATGGCAGAAATATCTATCGTTTTATGCATGAAATCATAGTTGGAGTTGGTGTAAGGAATATTCTTACGAACATTCAAACTCATGCCAATTGAGTGCAAAATAAAATCTACCCCACCACCAAAATGTTCTTTTGTACCTTCAAAAAGGTTTTCTATATCAGCAGTAACCGTAACATCCGCAGGAATTACCGGCGCGTCGCAAGCTTCAGCCAGTTTATTGATTTCGCCCATGCGCAAAGCAATCGGCGCATTGGTCAGCACTATTTGTGCACCTTCTTCCACACAGCGCAATGCCGTTTTCCAGGCAATTGATTTTTCATCCAAAGCACCAAAAATGATACCTTTTTTACCTTGTAATAAATTATATGCCATTTGATTTTTCTTTATGCTAAAAATAGAATTATTTATCGGTTAGAGCCTGTTTAAATTTCTACTGCTTCTTTTATACCTATAAATCCTTTATTCTATATTAAAAAAATACAAAAATTAGAAGAAACCAATAATTTTATGTGGTAAAAGAAGCATGGACAATAAACAGAATAAAATTTATGATGCTTCTTTTAGGCATATAAATTTTGTGTTTGCATTCTGTTACTTATAAAAGAAGCATGGACAATAAACCGAATAAAATTTAAACATCCTATTAGTTTTAAGAAGAAAGTATTTGCGTTAATTATTCAGTAACTCCCTCGCATTTTGCAAAGCACTCTCACCCGGTTTGCTGCCGCTTAATATTTTGGCAATTTCCAGTACGCGTTCTTCTTCGCTTAGTTTTTTGATTTTGGTGGAAGGGATTTTGCCCGTATCATTTTTATAAACTAAAAAATGGGATTGGCCTTTACTGGCAATCTGAGGTAAATGCGTTATCGTAACCACCTGCAAAAACTGCGATAATTGTTCCATCACTAAGCCTACTTTATTTGCCACCTCGCCGGAAACGCCAGTATCAATCTCATCAAAAATAATAGTTGGCAAAGCAGTGTAACGGGAAATTAGCGACTTAATACTTAGCATCATCCGGGAAAGTTCTCCGCCCGAAGCTACTTTGCTCATCTCTGCTGTCTGATGTCCTTTGTTGGCAGAGAAGAGGAATTTAATATGATCCAAACCATTCTTGTCAAATGCTTCTTTTACCGCTATATTATTTTCAATCTTCAAAACTGCCTGGCCCATATCAACTTCAGCGAGCGTTTTTAAAATTTGTTTTTCAATCTCCGGAATAGCTTTTTGCCTGCTGGCGGATAATTGTACAGCCATTTTTTGCAACTCAGCTTTTTGTTTTTCAAGCTGTTTTTGCAAATTTTCTATCGCTTCACCATCAGTTTGAATATAGTTTAACTTATCGGACAGGTCTGCCTGAATCTGTAACAATTCTGGATTCCCGGTAACGCGATGCTTCTTTTGCAAGCTAAAAATTAGTGCAAGTCGGTCGCTGATTTTTACTGTCCGGGCTTCATCCACTTGCGTTGCCTGCTCCATATCTCCAATTTCAGCAACAATATCTTTTAGTTCGATGTTGATGCTGTTTAAACGTTGCGCTAATTCCCCGGCTTTCAAATTGTATTTTTTTAAAGCAGTCAACAGTTGCAACGATTCTTTAAATTGATTTAGAGCAGCCGTTTCGCTTTCCTGCAGCAAATAATTTGCGCTTAATAAACTGCGCTTTATTGCTTCCGCATTGTTCAAAGCGTATAATTCCTGTTCCAATTGTTCCTGCTCATCTTCAATCAAATTAGCTTTTTCCAGTTCGTCAAATTGAAATTGCAGGTAATCTTCCTCGCTTTTTGCTTTCTCGCTTTCCTCGATCAAATGCTGTAATTGGGTTGCTGATTTTTTATAGGTAAAAAAAGCATTGCGGTATTTATCCAATAATTCGGGGTGATTGGTAATGGAATCGACCACTAATAATTGAAAGCCCGGATCATTGATTTCAACGGTTGCGTGCTGTGAATGGATGTCGATTAGTTTTTCGCCAAGCTGTTTTAAAGCATTGAGGTTGACAGGCGTATCGTTTACAAAAGCACGTGATTTGCCATCAGCACTTATTTCCCGGCGTAAAACTGTTTCTGCTTCATAATCCAGGTCGTTTTCTTCAAAATATTTTTTCAGGTGAAAGCCTTCAATCCGAAACATACCTTCGATCACACACTTTTTTTGCTGGTTAAAGAAGTATTTGCTTTCTGCCCGCTGACCTAAAATCAACGAAAGTGCGCCCAGGATAATTGATTTTCCCGCGCCGGTTTCGCCGGTAATAATATTTAAACCGGCATCCAATTCGATATCTAGGTTATCAATCAGCGCATAATTGTTAATTGTCAACCTACTCAGCATAACTCTAAATTTAAAAAACAAAATTACGGATTCAGCTTTAGCAAGACTAAAAAGATTAGTTTTTCTCCAAAGTTTGGTACTTAGTTCCGTTGGAAGGATCGGCGGTAGTTAAAGTTTGATAAGCCTGCTCTCTTTCTTGCGGGTTTGCTTTGCTCAAAACCTGTAGGAGCTCATCGCTTTTTGCCGTAAAAAAAACCTGAGGCAAAAAAGCACCGGTCCTTTGCCGGTCGATCTGGGCAATAGAGGGCAAGGCCGTTGTAATTACTTTTAAACCCTGATCGGCATTGGAAGCCATCACATCCAAACCTAAACGATGATAAGTGTAGCTAAAATCGCGAAGATTAGTGTAGATTGTATTGTTCAGGTTTTCGATCAGCCAATAGCGGTCGTGGTTGTTATCAAAAGCTTTCCAGCCTTTGTATGCAGAAGTTTGGGCTGCATTTACAATATATTGGGCATGATCAAAATAAGGGCTTCCGCCGCGTTTGGAGAATGAATCGTAATCCAAGCCGACAATAACATAAGCATAAAAAGCAAAAAATGAGCTTAAATTACTTTGAAAAAGCTGGTCATTAAAATCCATGATTTGACCTTCTGTATAAGTAAAATCAAAATCCTTATCGTTGATGTTTAACAAAGTAGAATTGAAATTAGAACCAAAAACCGGCCTGCTGGACTGCACTTGCACTTCTGCGCTAAAAGAACTTGCGCCGTCCCACTGCGTAATGTTGAGCACAAAGTTGCAATCAATTCTTTCCGCCGGTGCAATCTGGTCGGCACTCCATTTTCTTCCGTTCAAAAAATCTTTGATGGTGGTTTCCAATGCCACAAAAACCCTTCTGTTGGTGGTTTGGATTTTTGGGGAAAGCACTTGTACGCGTGCATTTAAATCTTGTGAACGGGCAATTGCCGAAGCAAAAATCAATAGAAAAAGTAAACCGGTTGATTTCATTTTTTGATTAATTCAATAATTTTTTGGCAGATATCGGCAGCAACTTCAGCCTTACTTTTCAGTTCAATTTCTGTTTTTTGCAGGTTTTTATCAATCATCGTTACTTTATTGGTATCGGTTTTAAATCCCGCACCTGCATCAGCCAAGGAATTCAACACGATCAGATCGAGGTTTTTTCGCTTCAATTTATCCAAAGCATACTGTTCGCCATTGGTTGTTTCTAATGCAAATCCTACCAAGATCTGGTCATGCTTCTTTTGTGCACCTAAAGTTTGCAAAATATCTACGGTTGGTTTTAATGCTATTGTTAAACTGCTGTCCTGCTTTTTTATTTTCTGATTTGCTACAACTGTTGGCGTAAAATCAGCCACTGCAGCATTCATTATACAAATACGGGCATCGGGAAAATAAGTTAAACATTGCTGCAACATTTCTTCCGCAGAAGTAATATTGATGCGTTTGATGCTTTTATTTTGGGTATCCTGCTGGGAAGGGCCGGCAATCAGCGTAACTTCTGCACCGAGATTGGCCAGTTCATCGGCCAGTTTAAAACCCATTTTCCCGGAAGAATGATTCCCGATAAAACGCACAGGGTCGATCGCTTCAAAAGTTGGCCCGGCCGTAACCAATACTTTTTTACCTGCTAAAAGAAGCATTCTGCCTAAATCTTGCTTTAAAAAACCGACTATCTCTTTTGGTTCTGCCATGCGGCCTTCGCCAACCAAACCACTTGCCAGTTCGCCATAAGCTGGTTTGATCAACACATTTTTATAATCCAGCAACTTCAGGATATTGTTTTGTGTGGAAGAATGTTTCCACATATCCAAATCCATTGCAGGGGCAAAATAAACAGGGCATTTTGCAGATAAGTAAGTTGTTGTTAGCAAATTATCGCATAAACCAATTACCATTTTAGCTAAAGTATTTGCTGTAACCGGAGCGATAAGCATCAGATCAGCCCATAAACCCAAATCCACATGATTGTTCCATTCACCGGTTTCGGGTTTATAGTATTCCACCAAAACAGGATTTTTAGAAAGTGTGGCAAGTGTAAGCGGTGTGATGAAATTGGTCGCTTCTTTCGTCATAATTACCTGTACAGTCGCACCAGCTTCAACCAGCAAACGGATTAAAAAAGCAGATTTATAACTTGCAATACTTCCGCAAACGCCCAACAAAATTTTTTTACCGTTCAGCATGTTCAAAAGTAGTTTTTTTACCTATAAAAAAAAGCTCTCCTTGGTTTGGGGAGAGCTTTTGATTTTTTAGTTTTTGGTAATTATTGTTGTTCTTTAGATGGGTTCCGGTAGTAAATTTTACCTTCCAAAAACTCCTGGACTGCGATTAAAGAAGGTTTAGGCATTTTTTCGTAATGCTTGCTGATCTCAATTTGCTCGCGGTTTTCAAAAACTTCCTCCAGGTTATCGTTAGAAGAAGTAAATTCAGATAATTTCTGGCTCAGCTCTTCTTTAATGTTGTTGGAAATCTGGTTTGCCCTTTTAGACATCACAACGATTGACTCATATATATTGTCTGTTGTTTTATCCAGATCGCGCAAATCGCGTGTGATGGTACTGCTGGCTAAAGTGGGTTTTGTATTGCTCATTTTATTTATGGGGTTTTAATATCTGTTGCTTGTGCTTGTCTGCTTTTTTCCTGGTTCAACTGTTTTTTATATTCTTTTTCCTGATTAACAATATTGGCAAAATATTTTTTAACGCTTTGTATGCCAGATTCACACTGACGGTTAATAGCTTCTGACTGCTTTAAATATTGACTGGAAGGATATTTTTCCTGAAACTCTTTATAAGCTGTTATGCCTTCTTCAAAACGGTCTTGCTGTTTCTCTTCCTTGCTATTTTTAGCATACAAATATTGTGCTTGTATGGTTAGAAACTCCATTTCCTCGGCATACTTGGTATCCGGGAAATCACGCATTGAATTTCTAAAAGCAATAACAGCCGATTTATAATCACCGATAGTTAAATATAATTTGGCATTGGCATAAGATTTTACTTCTAAACGGTCGCGCAGGCTTTGGATCAATTTACTTGCTTCGGCTACACGCTGGCTCTTTGGATAAAGATTGATAAATAACTGGAGCTTATCAATAGACAACAATGTATTGGTTTGATCTAAAGTTGAATTCGGAGATTCCAAATAAGAGCAATAAGCAGACATGTATCGGCATTCTTCCGAGCGTGAACTGTTGGGGTAAGTATCGGCAAAATTTTTAAAATGATAACCTGCCGAAGTGTAATCCTTTAATTTATAGTTTGCAAAAGCATAATAGTAAAATAAATCTTCCGCTTCTGCCCGTCCGCGATAGCGCTGAACCAAGTCATCAAATAAAGCTAAAGCACGGGAATAATCCTTTTTATTATAGTATTTAACACCTTCCTGATATTTTTTTTGGTAATCGTTGCTCGATTTTAGCTTCTCGAATTTACTTTTACAACCAAAGAAACTAATGCTTAATATCAATAATAAAGTGAATAGCTTGAACAAATAACAGTTTTTAAACATGCTGCAAAGATAATTTTTTAATGTAGATGAGTCAATGTATTTACAAGCAATGTTACATTGAAGATATATAAGGATCAAAAAATTTAACATTTGTTAACGATTTAAATGGTTATAGTGGTATAATAATGGTGTATCAATTGATAAAAGTTATGCTTCTTTATAAGGTATTTTTTATATTATTGAGTTTATCATAATAAAAGCCTTAAGGTAGGCACCAATTTTATAGTGATAAAAGAAGTATGCAGTTCTTATCCTATTTTTTCTACTTAACAATCTTCAAGTTATCCATTCAATGATGTTTTTTCTTGGGGTCTTTTTGTTGGTTGTTGATATTTTTTTATTTTTGCGTCCGCTTCCGCGAGGGGGGCTGGTGGTAAAGGGGCAGGGAACGGGCGGGGGGTGGCTCGGAAACGCTGGTGCGGCCACCGGAACCACTGATAAAGAGAAATAAAAATTATTTTTTGGAAATAAGAAAAAGCTTTCTATCTTTGCACTCCCGAAACGGACGAGAAAATAAGACGGACGAGGAGGGGGAAAAGAAAGAGGCGAAGGGCGATCCGGGGCCAACAACGACAAACAAGGTTTTTAGCCACGGCAATGTGGACGAATATAAAAAGCCGAACCGTGAGGGCGAGGCACATAAGTTCTTTTAAGATATATAACATGTGGCGTAGCGGGGGTTTTCTACCCAGAAAACCAACGTTTGACAAAAAGGAAAGGTCCTGGACATAGTAATTTTAACAGGTTCTATTTTGAGATACAAGTAGGGCTTGGGACAGACAACACATTTTACAATGGAGAGTTTGATCCTGGCTCAGGATGAACGCTAGCGGCAGGCCTAATACATGCAAGTCGGACGGGATTGGGGGCTTGCCCCCATGAGAGTGGCGCACGGGTGCGTAACACGTATGTAACCTACCTTTATCTGGGGGATAGCCTCTCGAAAGAGAGATTAACACCGCATAAAATCACAGTACGGCATTGTACAATGATCAAATATTTATAGGATAGGGATGGGCATGCGGGACATTAGCTAGTTGGTAAGGTAACGGCTTACCAAGGCTACGATGTTTAGGGGATCTGAGAGGATGGCCCCCCACACTGGTACTGAGACACGGACCAGACTCCTACGGGAGGCAGCAGTAAGGAATATTGGTCAATGGGCGCAAGCCTGAACCAGCCATGCCGCGTGCAGGAAGACAGCCCTACGGGTCGTAAACTGCTTTTATGCCGGAATAAACCTTTCCACGTGTGGAGGGCTGAATGTACGGTAGGAATAAGGATCGGCTAACTCCGTGCCAGCAGCCGCGGTAATACGGAGGATCCAAGCGTTATCCGGATTTATTGGGTTTAAAGGGTGCGTAGGCGGCCTGTTAAGTCAGGGGTGAAATTTTTCGGCTCAACCGGGACATTGCCTTTGATACTGACGGGCTTGAATACAGTTGAGGTAGGCGGAATGTGACAAGTAGCGGTGAAATGCATAGATATGTCACAGAACACCGATTGCGAAGGCAGCTTACCAAAGTGTGATTGACGCTGAGGCACGAAAGCGTGGGGATCAAACAGGATTAGATACCCTGGTAGTCCACGCCCTAAACGATGAATACTCGATGTTGGCGATATACAGTTAGCGTCCAAGCGAAAGCGTTAAGTATTCCACCTGGGGAGTACGCCCGCAAGGGTGAAACTCAAAGGAATTGACGGGGGCCCGCACAAGCGGAGGAGCATGTGGTTTAATTCGATGATACGCGAGGAACCTTACCCGGGCTTGAAAGTTAGTGAATGGCCCAGAGACGGGCCAGTCCTTCGGGACACGAAACTAGGTGCTGCATGGCTGTCGTCAGCTCGTGCCGTGAGGTGTTGGGTTAAGTCCCGCAACGAGCGCAACCCCTATGTTTAGTTGCCAGCACGTCAAGGTGGGGACTCTAAACAGACTGCCTGTGCAAACAGAGAGGAAGGAGGGGACGACGTCAAGTCATCATGGCCCTTACGTCCGGGGCTACACACGTGCTACAATGGGCAGTACAGCGGGCAGCTACCTGGCAACAGGGTGCCAATCTCGTAAAGCTGTTCACAGTTCGGATCGGGGTCTGCAACTCGACCCCGTGAAGTTGGATTCGCTAGTAATCGCGTATCAGCAATGACGCGGTGAATACGTTCCCGGGCCTTGTACACACCGCCCGTCAAGCCATGGAAGCTGGGAGTACCTGAAGTACGTGACCGCAAGGGGCGTCCTAGGGCAAAATCGGTAACTGGGGCTAAGTCGTAACAAGGTAGCCGTACCGGAAGGTGCGGCTGGAATACCTCCTTTCTAGGGCAGGTCTTTCCAAATAGACGGCCCGCTACGCACATGTATATTTCTTAAATAACAAAACAAATAAAGAAACCCAGAAAAGACAAGCCACAGGGGCTGTGACCGGAACAAGGTACAGGACAATTGGCAGTTCAAAAGTGAGCAGGAAGCTTTAGCAGTTGGCAACAAGCGCTAACGGTGAACTGAAGGCTTAAGGCTGACAACTAAAGAGTCCCGTAGCTCAGTTTGGTTAGAGCACTACACTGATAATGTAGGGGTCAGCAGTTCAAATCTGCTCGGGACTACTATTAAGGCGAAAGGTTAAAGGAAGAAAGGTAAAGGGTGAAGGGTGGAAACTTGGAACTGAGAACCCGAAACCGGCAACTGGAATCTTTTGGGGGGATTAGCTCAGCTGGCTAGAGCACCTGCCTTGCACGCAGGGGGTCAACGGTTCGAATCCGTTATTCTCCACGCTTGCCTTGGAACGTAAGTTTTGTGCTGTAAAAACAGTATGGGCTTGCGGGATCAGGTAAAAAAGTTCTTTGACATATTGGAAGAAGATAATTGAAAGAGAAAACAACGGTAGAGATGTTGTTTTTAAGTTGTAGGTTGTCAGAAAAAGGGTTGTGGTATTTATACCGGCAATTTTTAACTGGGAATGGTCAACGAAAAGAGCAACTATCACAAAAGCATACCTATACGGGCAAAAGCGTATAGTGTAGAAGAAAGTAAGAAAGGGCACACGGGGGATGCCTTGGCTCTCAGAGGCGATGAAGGACGTGATAAGCTGCGATAAGCTGCGGGTATCGGCAAATATGAATTGATCCGCAGATTTCCGAATGGGGAAACCTAATATACTGAAGGTATATTGCATATATGCGCAAACCTGCTGAACTGAAACATCTAAGTAAGCAGAGGAAGAGAAAACAATAGTGATTTCCTGAGTAGTGGCGAGCGAAAGGGAAGAAGCCCAAACCGGTCTTGTTACGGCAAGGCCGGGGTTGTAGGACCACAACATATTTGACAAAATGAAGCAGAACCGGGTGGGAAACCGGGCCATAGGGCATGAGAGCTGCGTAAGCGTAAGTAATGTTAAGTTAGTGGTATCCTGAGTACCGCGGGGTCGGAGACGCCCTGTGGGAATCTGCCAGCACCATCTGGTAAGGCTAAATACTCCTGAGAGACCGATAGTGAACCAGTACCGTGAGGGAAAGGTGAAAAGAACCCCGAACAGGGGAGTGAAATAGAACCTGAAACCGTGTGCTTACAAGCGGTCGGAGCATACAAGTTGTGTGACGGCGTGCCTTTTGCATAATGAGCCTACGAGTTACTCTTCCCTGGCAAGGTTAAGTGGTTCAGCCACGCAGCCGAAGCGAAAGCGAGTCTGAACAGGGCGTATAGTCAGGGGAGGTAGACGCGAAACCTTGTGATCTACCCATGGACAGGTTGAAGGTGCCGTAACAGGTACTGGAGGACCGAACCGATAAACGTTGAAAAGTTTCCGGATGATTTGTGGGTAGGGGTGAAAGGCTAATCAAACTGGGAAATAGCTCGTACTCCCCGAAATGTTTTTAGGAACAGCGTCGTGGTTAAGTTTTATAGAGGTAGAGCTACTAATTGGGTGCGGGGGAGTCAAATCCTACCAAATCCAGATAAACTCCGAATGCTATAAAATATACACGGCAGTGAGGCTCTGGGTGCTAAGGTCCAGGGCCGAGAGGGAAAGAACCCAGACCATCAGCTAAGGTCCCTAAATATACGCTAAGTTGAACTAACGAGGTCCGGTTGCACAGACAGCTAGGATGTTGGCTTGGAAGCAGCCATTCATTTAAAGAGTGCGTAACAGCTCACTAGTCGAGCGATCGGGCATGGATAATAAACGGGCATCAAGTGTATTACCGAAGCTATGGATTTACGTTGAGAGATACGTGAGTGGTAGGGGAGCATTCTACCAGCGGAGAAGCAGGTACGTAAGTTACTGTGGAGCGGGTAGAAAAGCAAATGTAGGCATAAGTAACGATAAGGCGGGAGAGAAACCCGCCCACCGAAAGACTAAGGTTTCCTGATCAACGCTAATCGGATCAGGGTTAGTCGGGGCCTAAGGTGAAGCCGAAGGGCGTAGCCGATGGACAACTGGTTAATATTCCAGTACTTTTTATAACTGCGATGCGGTGACGGAGTAGTGACACTGCCGCGATCTGACGGAATAGATCGTTAAAAGGCGTAGGTATAGGACCTGTAGGCAAGTCCGCAGGTTTTGCTGAAACCCAATAGTACACTGAGCCTCCGGGCAAGGTGATAGAGCAGGTAAACAGACTTCCAAGAAAACCCGCTAAGCTTCAGGTTATAAAAACCCGTACCGTAAACCGACACAGGTAGTCGAGGAGAGGATCCTAAGGTGCTCGAGTGAATCATGGCTAAGGAACTCGGCAAAATGGCCCTGTAACTTCGGGAGAAGGGGCGCTGGCAGCAATGTCAGCCGCAGTGAAAAGGCCCAGGCGACTGTTTAACAAAAACACATGGCTTTGCAAAATCGAAAGATGACGTATAAGGCCTGACACCTGCCCGGTGCTGGAAGGTTAAGAGGGGATGTCAACCGCAAGGCGAAGCATTGAATCGAAGCCCCAGTAAACGGCGGCCGTAACTATAACGGTCCTAAGGTAGCGAAATTCCTTGTCGGGTAAGTTCCGACCTGCACGAATGGTGTAACGATCTGGGCGCTGTCTCAGCCATGAGCTCGGTGAAATTGTGGTATCGGTGAAGACGCCGGTTACCCGCAACGGGACGGAAAGACCCCATGCACCTTCACTACAACTTAACATTGATATCGGGTACAGGATGTGTAGGATAGGTGGGAGGCTTTGAAGCGGTGTCGCCAGGCATCGTGGAGCCAACGTTGAAATACCACCCTTTCTGTATTTGGTGTCTAACCCTGCACAGCGGGGGACATTGTTTGGCGGGTAGTTTGACTGGGGTGGTCGCCTCCAAAAGAGTAACGGAGGCTTTCAAAGGTAAGCTCAGTACGCTTGGTAACCGTACGCGGAGTGCAATAGCATAAGCTTGCTTGACTGTGAGACAGACAAGTCGATCAGGGTCGAAAGACGGATATAGTGATCCGGTGGTCCTGCATGGAAGGGCCATCGCTCAAAGGATAAAAGGTACGCTGGGGATAACAGGCTGATCTCCCCCAAGAGCTCATATCGACGGGGAGGTTTGGCACCTCGATGTCGGCTCGTCACATCCTGGGGCTGGAGAAGGTCCCAAGGGTTGAGCTGTTCGCTCATTAAAGTGGCACGCGAGCTGGGTTCAGAACGTCGCGAGACAGTTCGGTCCCTATCTGTTGTGGGCGTGGGAAGTTTGAGTGGGGCTGACCTTAGTACGAGAGGACCGGGTTGGACCAACCTCTGGTGAATCTGTTATGCCGCCAGGTGTACTGCAGAGTAGCTACGTTGGGAATAGATAAGCGCTGAAAGCATCTAAGTGCGAAACTAGCCACAAGATGAGACTTCCATTGAGGGCCGTAGCAGACGACTACGTCGATAGGGCACAGGTGTAAAGGTGGCGACACCATAGCCAAGTACTACTAATAGCCCGAAGCTTTCTCATGGCAGGTAATCATGCCGTAAGGCAAACATTAACATATTGTTGTTTTCCCTACACAATATCTTCTTTCAATCATATGTCATTGTTTATGACAGTAGCAAGTAGCTGGTGTCAAGTAGCAGGATAAACAGTTAAATATTGTCTTGATACCTGATGCTCTATACTAAATACTTCAAAAACTTTTAAAACATTCAGGTGCCTATATCGGCGGTGTCCACCTCTTCCCATTCCGAACAGAGAAGTTAAGCCCGCCAGAGCCAATGGTACTGCCGTAAAAGGTGGGAGAGTAGGTCGGTGCCAAACCCTTAAAAACCCCTTGGCCGTAAACGGCCAAGGGGTTTTTTTATGCCTAAAACTGCTGCAACACCCCTTTTATCAACCAAAACCTACGACATAAATA